>ERZ791908.29-NODE-29-length-216878-cov-7.036975_pt1 | contig 216878 bp, 209 predicted proteins | sample MGYA00510144_ERZ791908 | MGnify/ENA primary metagenome ERZ791908 (study PRJEB30046, sample SAMN00792105) | human gut metagenome | study: EMG produced TPA metagenomics assembly of the A metagenome-wide association study of gut microbiota in type 2...
CTGTGATTGCTGACCTGTTCCACCGCATGAAGTACATGGAACGCCGTGGAAGTGGTCTGCGCAAAATCGTCAGTGAAACTGAAAAGCTGCCTGGATACACAGAGGCATATAAACCCGAATTTTCCTCAACAGCGACAGATTTCAGAGTTATTTTGAAAAATGTAAATTACCATCTTAGTCAGAAAGACTTAGTCAGTGACCAAGATTGTGACCAAGTTAGTGATCAAGATAAATCACAGGACATCCTACACGCAGTCTTGGATTTTTGTATAACAGAAAAAAGCAAACAAGAAATTTGCTCGTTTATTGGCTATCGAAATCTCACTTATTTTACAAGAAAATATTTGAATCCTCTACTGGCAAGTGGCCAGCTTAAAATGACTATTCCAGATAAGCCAAACAGTCGAAAACAAAAATATATTACAGTTCGTTCCGAATAAACAGAGAAGCAGGGCATTAGATCTCATCTCCCATTGTCCTGCTTCTTTTCATTCCAAATTATATTCACATCATTTACCCACCCAATCCTGGATTGCAAATTTCAAACTCTGTACCTTGCCCAGCAGCCAGATTGCAGCCAGCGGCGCCCCATCAGGCTAGCATTTCGTAAATGATAATTGCTCATCACGGGTCCGTTCAATGCGAAAAATGGCCATCGACCTCACTCCTTCCGAATTTCGGGTACAAAAAACCGCAATCCTCATTCCAAAGAATTGCGGTGTTCAATACTTTTCAAATTTTCTTGCATACAACCAAAACAGCGGCTTTTGAGGACGCGCCTCTGTAAATGGCTCCTCCTGGGCGAAAGGTTGACTTCAAAATCATAAAGTGACGGCCCTTTCTAATGCCGGAATCTTTTTCCCTGAAATTGCTCTCTGGTTGTCCTATTTTTTAACCACTAAGGCCGTTTTTTGACCCCATTTTTGCCGGTTGTCCTATATTTAACCACTAAAAATTGGGTGAAATCGGCTCTCGTTTTGCCAAATTTGGTCAAACCATATCAGCCCGTTTAGATATAGCAAAAGCCCGGAAAACCTTGATTTTCCGGGCTTTTTGAACCATTTTGATATAGTCTGAGCAGTCGATTATCGCTTGCTGAACTGAGGAGCTCTACGAGCTGCCTTTAAGCCGTACTTCTTACGTTCTTTCATACGAGGATCACGAGTTAAGAAGCCTGCCTTCTTCAGTACGGGTCTGAAGTCTGCGTCTGCCTGGCAGAGTGCTCTTGCAATACCGTGACGGATTGCGCCTGCCTGACCGGATGTACCGCCGCCGCGAACGTTTACAAGTACATCGAACTTGTCTGCGTTGTCAGTAGCTACAAGGGGCTGACGAACGATAACCTTCAGTGTCTCTAAACCGAAGTACTCGTCGATATCTCTCTTATTTATGGTAATCTTGCCTGTACCGGGCATAACATATACTCTTGCGATGGATTTCTTTCTTCTACCTGTTCCGTAGTATCTTGCTGCTTTAGCCATTTTTTATTTCCTCCTTCCAGTCCTATTAGAATGTCAATACTTCGGGCTTCTGAGCTTCATGCTTGTGCTCAGGTCCTGCGTATACATGCAACTTGGTGAACATCTGTCTGCCTAAAGGTCCCTTGGGAAGCATACCCTTAACAGCAAGTTCAATTACCTGCTCAGGTTTCTTAGCTAACATTTCTCTTAATGTGGTTTCTTTTAAGCCGCCAACATATTCAGAGTGACGATAATATACTTTCTGATCCAGTTTCTTTCCGGTTACGGAAATCTTTTCTGCGTTGATTACGATTACATTGTCTCCGGTATCTACATGAGGAGTAAATTCGGGTTTGTTCTTTCCTCTGAGAACCTTGGCAACTTCTGATGCCAGACGACCTAATGTCATGCCAGTAGCGTCTACTACATACCATTTTCTATCGATTGTAGCCGGATTAGCCATAAATGTTTTCATGATATTTCCTCCATAAATAGTACTGCTGTTCTTTTGTTTTTCGGTAATATTACCCGGCAGATGTCCGGCCACCAGATAAAATCCTTCCAAACAGTTCCGATGCAATGCTTCCCTATGTTGCCGGGGCTTTGGCTTCATAGCTCACACACTGCCACAGTGATATATTATATGCTATCTGCCGTTCACTGTCAAGCCTTAAAAAACATATTTTCTCTGACTTAGAACACATATTTTTCCTGCATTTCAAGGCATATTCTTTCTGCCGTGGCAAGTTCCAGAAATTCATATTTTGCAAGCAGAAGCCCGCATGCGGGGGCTGTCGGTCCTGCTGCCCTCCGGTCGCATGCCGCAAGGATTTCCTTTATCTTTTCGGGCTCCCATTTTCCCTTTCCGACTTCCATCAGGGTACCGGCTATAATACGCACCATATTATAAAGAAAACCGTTTCCGCTGACACGGATTACGATTTCTTCTCCCTGCTCTTCCACCGTTACTTCATAAACGGTTCTGACCGTGGTTTCCACAACGGCTGCCACCGCACAGAAGCTCTTAAAATCATGTTCCCCGACAAGATAAGCCGCTGCCTGCTGCATTTTTTTCACATCTAACTTATGATAGGTAAAATACGAATAAAGCCGTTTTGTGGGCAAAGGAAATTCCCTGCTTACAATGCGATATTCATAGGTTTTCCGTGTGTCCGTGTGACGGGGATGAAAGTCCGCCGGCACTTCCCTTGACGCCTGGATGCGGATATCCTCCGGCAGTCTCTGATTCAGGGCATAGGCAAACTTTTCCGCCGGTATTCCGGTATCAGCATCAAACACCGCCACATTGCAGAGCGCATGCACGCCTGCATCCGTCCGGCTGGCTCCGATTACCTGAACGTCCGTCCCAAGTAATGCCGACAAATGTTTGTTTAATTCTCCCTCTATGGTGGGGTGGTTCGGCTGCACCTGAAATCCGCAGTAATTCGTACCGTCATATGCCACCGTCAGCATAATTCTTTTTTTCATGGATTTTTCCTTTTCTTAAAACAAGAACTTACCCACTGCGATACTGACAGCGAAGTAGGCAAAAAGAACCGTATAACCGATAGCATCTCTCTTCTTATAAATAAGGGGCTTCATCTTGGTGCGTCCTTCCCCGCCCCGGTAGCACCTTGCTTCCATTGCCATTGCCAGGTCGTTGGCACGACGGAATGCGGAAATAAAAAGTGGCACTAAAAGAGGAACCATGGCTTTGGCACGTTTTATCAGATTGCCGCTTTCAAAATCCGCACCGCGGGCTATCTGCGCCTTCATGATTTTATCGGTTTCTTCCAATAAAATAGGGATAAACCGCAGGGCAATGGACATCATCATCGCCACCTCATGCACCGGCAGTTTGATGACTTTTAAAAATCCCAGGGATTTTTCCATACCATCCGTCAGGTTGTTGGGCGTGGTCGTCAGCGTCATAATGGACGAACCGATAATCAGCATGGTCAGACGGATTGCCATAAAGACCGCAATACGGATACCTTCCTTTGTAACGGAAATTTTCCATACGGAAAATACCACCTCGCCGGGTGTTAAAAACAGGTTGAACACCACGGTAAGCATCAGTAGGAAAATAATGGATTTCATACCCTTTATCATAAATTTAAAAGGTACTTTGGATAATTTGATAACAACCGCCAGAAAAACAGCGGCGCATACATATCCCCAGATATTGTCAAAGAAAAACAGGGATATGATAAACAGTACAGTACCGGCCAGCTTTACACGCGGGTCCAGTCTGTGTATACAGGAATCTGTCTGGTAATATTGTCCCAGCGTAATATCTCTTAACATAGATACAATGCCTTTCTCTACAAAGCCTTCTTTATCGACTCTGCCGCTTCCTCTATGGTAGTGGCGTCTACGTCCACATCCATTCCGATTTCTTTCAGCTCATGCATAATGTAAGTGACCTGCGGTGCCGCAAGCCCTATCTGCTCGAGCTCTTTATAATGTTTGAAAACTTCCCTCGGCTTATCATCATAAACCAGTTTGCCTTTATTCATGACTAAAATCCGGTCTACATATTCCGCCACATCTTCCATACTGTGTGATACCAGCAGAATGGTAATGCCACTTTTCCTGCGGAGTTCGGAAATCTGTTCCAGAATCTCCGTCCTGCCTTTTGGGTCCAGTCCCGCCGTAGGCTCGTCCAAAATCAGCACCTCCGGCTTCATGGCAAGAACACCCGCTATGGCAACTCTTCTTTTCTGACCTCCGGAAAGTTCAAACGGTGACTGATAAAATAAATCGTCCGGCAGTCCTACTTTTTTCAGCGCCTCATAAGCACGCAGCTCCGCTTCTTTTTTTGTCAGTCCCAGATTTTTCGGTCCAAAGCAGACATCCGAAAAAACATCTGCCTCAAAAAGCTGGTGCTCCGGGTACTGGAATACCAGTCCCACCTTGCTCCGCAGCTCTTTTTTCTGAAAATCGTTATCGTCAATATCTTTTCCGTTAAAATAAATATGACCGGAGGTTGCCTTGATTAAACCGTTCAGATGCTGCACCAGCGTGGATTTACCGGAGCCGGTATGTCCAATCAGACCGATAAACTGTCCGTCGGGAATTTCCAGACTGACATCATCCAGTGCTTTTACGGCAAGGGCGGTATCGTCTCCGTATACATGACTTACATGATCCAGTATCAATGACATTTTTGTTCCCTCAGTTTCTTAATTTCTTCCACAAATTCTTCCCTGCTTAAAATGCCATCCGTCAGGGGTACGTTCTTTTTCTGCAGCTCATAGGCAAGAAGTGTTGCCTGCGGTACGCCCAGACGAAGCTCCAGCAGTCTTTCCACCTGTGAGAAAATTTCTCTCGGTGTTCCCTGCATGGCAATTTTGCCGCCGTCCATGACAAATACCTTATCCGCATGAATAATTTCTTCCATATAATGTGTAATCAGAATAATAGTGATGCCTTCCACGTCGTTGAGCGCCCGCACCGCCCGGATAATATCCTTGCGGCCGTTGGGGTCCAGCATGGCTGTGGGCTCGTCCAATACAATACACTTAGGATGCATGGCAAGCACACCCGCGATGGAAATCCTCTGCTTCTGTCCGCCGGAAAGTTTATTGGGCGAATACTTGCGGAATTCATACATGCCCACCGCTTTCAGGCTCTCTTCCACACGCTCCCAGATTTCTTTCGTCGGCACTCCCATGTTCTCCGGTCCGAAGCCCACGTCCTCTTCCACAACCTGACCGATAATCTGGTTGTCCGGGTTCTGGAACACCATGCCCGCCGTCTGACGGATGTTCCAGACATCATCCTCGTTTTTGGTATCCATACCGTCTACGAAAACCGTTCCTTCCGTGGGACAGAGAATGGCATTCATGTGCTTGGCAAGCGTGGACTTGCCGGAACCGTTGTGTCCCAGAATAGCTATAAAATCACCCTGCTTAATATCCAGGGAAACATCATCCACTGCCCGGTTAATTCCTTCTACATTTCCATTCTCATCACGACGAATATATTCATATACGAGATCTTCTGTTTTAATGATACCCATATTTATATGATTGCCTTTCCGAAACTTCCTGTGCTTCTTTGCCGCATTTTCGCAAATCTGCACATTCGTAGCTTACATTTTACTATGAAAAGCCCCGAAATACAACCATAGAAAAATGTATTCAAAGTATAATTTCCTGAAATTTTTCTAAAATTTGTCTTTCTTGTGAAAAAAGGCTATAATAATTTTCAAAATACAGGAAAGGCATTTTATTCTATGAAAAATTCACCCTTACCCATAAAAGAAATTCTAAAATATTCCCTTATTCTGCTACTTGTGATTGCAATCTTTTCCGTTCTGTCCCGAAAATGGGGCGGTAAGAAAGGAACTCTGCTCGACTATGAACAGGCAAGGCAGGAAAGTTTAGATGCCGAGGAAACACCTTCTGCGGAAAATGATTCAGCAGACAGCAGTGCTTCCCAGAAAGATGATACAGACATCTCGTCCGATGACGGTACCCAGACGAGTGAAAACAAAATTATTCCGGAGGAGACCTTATCTCCCACCGATGCACAGACAGCTTCTTCCCTGCATTATAACGGCTCTTCTTCCCCGGAGCGTGTTTCTTATAAGGAAGGCTTTTACTACGAACCGCTCTCAAACGACCTGATTTCCTATATTACCGGCATTTCTTACCCGGCTCTGCCTTCCGAAGCACCCGAAGGTACTCTGAATGTAGGGGAGCAAAATGACATTTCTTATGCAGATTTGAGATATGTCCACATTATTCACTACGATTTTGACGGAAAACTTGCAGAAGGAGAACTGATTTGTCACAATTCCATTGCAGAAGACCTGGTGGAAATCTTTTATGACTTATATGCATCGGAGTATCAGATAGAAAAAGTCACCCTGATTGAGAACTACAACGGCGATGATACCGCTTCCATGGCGGATAACAATACTTCCTGCTTTAATTATCGCGTGGTGGACGGCACAAAATCCCTCTCCAGACATGCCTTAGGTCTTGCGATTGATATCAATCCGCTTTACAATCCGTACATCCGCTACGATAAAAAAGGCGGTCAGACGGTTTCTCCCGTAGAAGGAGAAGCCTATGCTGACCGCACAGTTTCTTTCCCTTATAAAATTGACCCTGATGACCTGTGTTACCGGCTGTTTACGGAACACGGCTTCACATGGGGCGGCAACTGGAACTCGAGCAAGGATTACCAGCATTTCCAGAAAGCATTGCCTTAACCGGTGGTGCTTTTTATTCTTCGTCACCGTTCAGCTTAAATACCTGCATTCTTTCTTCCATCTGGTTGGCGATATCCTTCAGCTCGCCTGCCTTTTCGGCAATATTGGAAATAGAAGCGCTGATTTCAGTGATGGATGCCGAGCTCTCCTGTGTACTTGCCGCATTCTCTTCTGCAATGGCGGACAGGTTCTGTACGGTATCAACCACGTTGACTCTCGCTTTATCCATCTCTTCCGTCTTCACTGTGATACGGTTAATTGCCTGCAGGGACTCAGCTATACCTTTTAATACCTCTTCAAATCTTTCATCCGTTCTGATTACATTTTCCGTCTGCTTTTCCATATTTTCTTTTACTACATCCATGGTCTGTACAGCACGTTCGGAATCGGCAAGCAGAGAAGAAATAATTTCTTCAATATGTCTGGCTGACTCGTTAGTCTGCTCTGCCAGCTTCTGTATCTGGGATGCTACTACCGCAAAGCCTCTGCCCTGTACGCCTGCCCTTGCCGCTTCAATAGAGGCATTTAAGGACAACAGGTTGGTTTCCTCTGCAATAGAGGTAATCAGGCTCGTTGCTTCTCTGATTTTATGTACGGAATCATTCGTATTGTTGGTCTGTTCGTAAATGGCATCAATGGACTCCTTGGCGTACGCATTGATATCCTGCAGCTCATGCAGAGTTTCAAAGGCTTCGTTGCCAAGCTTACTCATGTTCTTTGCATTCACATACATGGTTTCGGCTTCTTTTGCCGTATCTGCCACCATATCGCCGATTTCAATAACATTCTGGGTAGCATTCTGTGTTTCGGATGCCTGGCTTGTGGCACTGTCCGATACCTCGCTGACGGCTTTTTCCACCTGTGACAGGGTATCTGTCGTCTCTGTCATCTTCTGGTCCAGGTATTCTGCAGAAGCCGCCAGTTCGTCACTGTGTTTTTTCATGTTACCGATAATGGATACTAATTCTTCTCTGAGCTTTATAATGGCTCTGGAAATCTTTCCGACCTCATCTTTTCGCTTTAAGGTATTCTCATCCAGAGAGATATTCAGATTGCCCTGAGCAACCTCTTCCAGAGCGTTTGTTCCTTTGTGCAAGGCACGTACCAGCCTCCTGACGATAAAGAACAACAGAATGGCTGCCAGGATGGTCATGCTGCTGATAATGGCAAGTATAACACCCATAATCTCCATAATCTGTGCCTTGGCCTGTGTCTGGGGCATACCGGCAAATATCATACCGATGGGGTTCATATTACGGTCATTCAGGGGGATATAATATCCAAAATATTTCTGTCCTAAAATTTCATCTTCCGTCGAGAAATAATCTCCTTTTTTTCTTAATACTTCCAATACGATGTTGTCGGCAGCCTTCGTACCCACAATTCGCTTTCCGTTTCCGTCCACAACAGAAGTCAGAATACAGGTGTCTTTATAAAAAATAATGACTTCCATGCCGGTAGCTCTTTTGATATTGTCTACAATGGTAATACCACCGGAAACATAGAAATCACCTTTATACAGTTCTCCGTCTTCTGTGATCCGGTAATCGGAGTTTTTATCCGTATTCCACAAAGTATCTCTTACTGCAGTGGCTACGCCCTTTAAGCCGTTCTCAATGGTACCTGTGACAACCGTATTGATTTTGATACCGCTGAGTACGCACACCAGAACGCCGATTATCAGCAGCGGTGTTAAAGAAACCACGAGTAATTTTGACTGCATCTTCATATGGAATTTCCTCCCCTGTCCCTCATATTTCCGCAAGACATTCTCTCGTTAATGTCGCATAGTTACGATTTCTTCGAACTGTCGCTCTATTGCAATGCCCTTCAGACTCGAGAATAAGCGCTATCGCGCTTCTCGTCCTGCGCTGCAGGACATTCTCTCGTTAATGTCGCATAGTTACGATTTCTTCGTTCTCCGAACTGTCGAAATCGTAAACAAATATTCGCAATCCGAGCTATCGCTCTACTTGCTCATATTCGTTTATCCGTCAAATAAATCAGCAATATTATCTGCAAGCAGCTCTATTGCTGATTTGCTTGACGGAACTATTATATCATAAATCCACAATTTTTTCTATAATTAGATGATTTTTATGTTAATTTTGTATAAACTTCACAAATTATCTGTATTGTATTAAAGCACTTCACACATCTGCGAGGCAAGATTGCGCTATCATAAAATAAAAAAGGACTGATGTTTCCATCAATCCTTTTTATATTTGTGTTATGAAGTCAGCTATTAAACTAACTCAAGAACTACTTCCATAGCTGCATCGCCCTTACGCTGGCCAATTTTGATGATTCTGGTATAACCACCCTTACGGTCTGCATACTTGGGTGCTACTTCATCGAAAAGCTTTGCTACAAGGTCAACTTCCTTGGTGTTTTTCTTCTTACCTGCTGCTGCGGTAGGAACTTCCACTACAGGATTTAATACCTTTAACATCTGACGGCGAGCATGAAGTCTGGAAGGCATATCCTTCTTAATCTTCTTTTCTACTTCGTCGTATACGGTAACGGTAACACCGTTTTCAACTCTCATAATCTTACCGTCTTTGTCGCGATGTGTTTCGGAAAGAACCTTACCGGTTTCCTTATCAACGATCTGCTTTACTCTCTTGCCGTCTTTGTCCTTGCGGGCAACCTTAGCTTTTACGGTAACTTCTTCGAAGTTGTCTTTTTCTTTTACAGCTAAAGCAATGATGCCTTCAGCGATTTTCTGAACTTCTTTTGCTTTTGCTTCGGTGGTAACGATTTTACCGTTGTTTAACAGTGCGGTTACCTGGTTTCTTAATAATGCTTTTCTCTGGCTGCTTGTTCTGCCAAGCTTTCTATACTTTGCCATTTTTATTTCCTCTCTTTCATGGTACATCCGGCTTCGCACATTGGACTTACATACCGAATGCGGTTGCTTTGCCACTTAGGGAAACTTACTGCATACCTTTCGGCTTTACTGCGGTGAGTTCTTTTTATTCATCACTGGGCTTTAACTGTAATCCCAGTTCTTTTAACTTAGCTAAAACTTCTTCCAGAGACTTACGTCCGAGGTTACGAACCTTCATCATATCTTCAGAAGTCTTATTGGTAAGTTCTTCTACAGTATTGATACCTGCTCTCTTTAAGCAGTTGTAGGAACGAACGGATAACTCCAGTTCGTCAATACTCATTTCCATTACCTTTTCTTTTTCATCATCTTCTTTTTCAATCATGACTTCTGCAGTCTTGGCATTTTCGGATAAATCAATGAAAAGGCTTAAATGTTCGCTGAGTACTTTTGCAGCCAGGCTGACAGCTTCATCGGGCTCTAAGGTACCATTGGTATACACATCCAATGTAAGCTTATCAAAGTCTGTAATCTGACCTACACGGGTATTTTCTACTGTCACATTGACTCTTTCAACCGGTGTATAAATGGAATCGATAGCGATTACGCCAATCGGCAGATCATCCGTTTTGTTCTTATCGGCGCTGACATAACCTCTGCCTTTTGTGATGGTAAGTTCCATGTATAATTTGGTGTCCTTGCCGCCGCTTAAGGTAGCAATAACCAAATCCGGATTCATGATTTCAATATCCTGGTCTGCCTGGATATCAGAAGCATGTACCACACCTTCGCCTTCAAACTCGATATAAGCGGTCTTGGGCTCGTTGGTTTCGCTGTTGTCTCTGATTGCAAGACTCTTGATATTCATGATGATCTCGGTTACATCTTCTTTTACTCCGGGAATGGAACTGAATTCGTGTAACACACCTTCAATCTTCACCTGGCTGACTGCTGCGCCGGGCAGGGAAGAAAGCATAATTCTTCTTAAAGAATTACCGAGTGTAATGCCGTAACCTCTTTCCAAAGGTTCAACCACGAATCTGCCATACTTTTTGTCTTCGGAAATCTCAGCAACCTCAATATTAGGTCTTTCAAAATCAAACACTGCAAATACCCTCCTTTACGAACAATTTTAATTAAGGCTTATTTAGAATATAATTCGACAATAAGCATCTCGTCTACGGGAACATCGATCTGTTCTCTGGTAGGGAGTGCCTTTACAGTTCCTTTTAATGCTTCGATATCTGCATCCAGCCACTCGGGAATTAATCTTCCGCCGGTAACTTCCACGATATCTTTGTATCTCTGTAAAGATTTGGATTTTTCTCTGATTTCGATTACATCCCCAGCTTTAACTAAATAGGAAGGTACGTTGATGCACTTGCCGTTTACTAATACATGCTTATGACCAACGATCTGTCTTGCTTCTCTTCTTGTTCTTGCAAAGCCCATTCTGAAAATGATGCTGTCAAGTCTGCTCTCCAGAAGAGTCATAAGGTTTTCACCGGTCATACCCTTCATTCTATCAGCCTTTTCATAGTAGTTTCTGAAAGGCTTTTCCAGAACGCCGTAGATGAATTTTGCTTTCTGCTTCTCTCTTAACTGGAGACCATACTCGCTCATCTTCTTGCCTGCTCTTGCAGAGGTTCTGTTGGATTTCTTGTCATAACCCAGGTATGCGGGTTCAAGACCTAAGCTTCTACATCTTTTCAGTACAGGTACTTTATTAACTGCCATTGTTTTAATTCCTTTCTGTGAGGTCAAGCCTCTTACTATTGTTTACAGTGCGTAATTTACGCTACTTTCTTCCAACTCATGTTAAATACCGTGTCAGTACAGGGTACTACACACGACGTCTCTTAGGCGGACGGCATCCGTTGTGGGGAACGGGTGTTACGTCACGAATGCTTGTTACTTCCAGACCACATGCTGAAAGAGCACGGATTGCTGCTTCACGTCCTGAACCAGGTCCCTTTACAAATACATCTACTGTCTTTAATCCATGAATTAAAGCAGCCTTGGTAGCGGTTTCTGCTGCCATCTGAGCTGCATACGGAGTAGATTTCTTTGAACCTCTAAATCCAAGACCACCGGCACTTGCCCAGCTTAATGCATTGCCTTCGCTATCAGTCAGAGTAACAATGGTATTGTTAAAAGAAGACTGAATATGTGCCTGTCCACGTTCAACGTTTTTCTTTACGCGCTTCTTAGCGACTTTCTTATTAGCTACTGTTGCTTTCTTAGCCATGATAAACTAACCTACTTTCTCAATTTTGTCTACAGTTACGAAAATATTTGTCTGGTTGGTACAGTCAAGAAGTTAATTATTTCTTCTTGTTTGCTACTGTACGCTTAGGACCCTTACGTGTTCTTGCATTGGTCTTTGTTTTCTGACCACGAACGGGCAGACCTTTACGATGACGAACGCCACGATAGCAGCCGATTTCCTGTAATCTCTTGATGTTCAGAGCGATTTCTCTCTTTAAATCACCTTCTACAGTTACGTCTAACTTTTCCATAGCTTCACTGATTTTCTTTACTTCGTCATCTGTCAGCTCTCTGACACGGGTATCAGGATTTACACCTGCTTCTGCGAGGATTTTGTTTGCTGTTACTCTGCCAATTCCATAGACATAAGTCAAACCAATCTCCACACGTTTTTCTCTAGGTAAGTCAACACCTGCAATACGAGCCATTTACGTTTTCCTCCATTCAATAGTTACTAAGTTGATTGGGGCTTTCACCCAACCGGACGTCAATCGTTCAATCCGATCTTTCCGGAACGGACATACCGAACCGGTATCAACAAGTAATCTCCCGCAAGCTCCGCCATTATCTATAAAAAGCCCGTGTTTTTATTACACGGGTATTTTCAGCCGCATACAATAATGGGACAAGAACTCACATACCTGATTCATAAACCAGGTTGGTGATTATCCCTGTCTCTGTTTGTGTTTCGGATTTTCGCAGATTACTCTGATACGTCCTTTTCTTTTGATGATTTTGCACTTTTCGCAAATCGGTTTTACTGATGATCTAACCTTCACGTTAAACCCTCCTTTCAAAAAAGACCGTTTTACATTATAGCATGTAGTTGCTTGGTTTACAAGTATTTTTTAGAAAATTTGCAGAGATAAATTTATTTATCTCTCCAGATAATTCTTCCCTTTGACAAATCATAGGGGGATAATTCCAATGTTACCTTATCGCCCGGAAGAATACGAATGAAATTCTGTCTCAGCTTACCGCTGATGTGTGCCAGAACCTTGTGTCCATTTTCCAGCTCTACCTGGAACATGGTGTTGGGAAGCTTTTCAATAACGGTTCCCTCGATTTCGATTACATCTGCCTTAGACATTTTTTACCTCCTCACTTTCCATGATTTTGATGCTTCTTTTGATTTCCTCATTTCGGATGGCATCCCCTGCCAAAAGCTTTTTCCGCAGTGCGTCATCGCTTCTTTTTACCGGCTGAATATGTTTTTTATTCTTTTTCTTGGGATGCTCTATGGTTTTAAGGAGTCCGTCACAAAGTGTGACAGACTCTTTATCCTCTTTTATAATAAGGTACAGTGTTCCTTTATCGTGACCGGCCTTGGAATAGGCGTACATACCTGTTAATGTCTCCATGGACTTCTCCTTTATTAACGGGATTAATAGAGAGTCAGGATTTCGGGCTCGCCGTCCGTTATAAGAATGGTATTCTCATAATGTGCGGAGAGGGAACCGTCTTCCGTAACAACCGTCCAGTCATCATCCAGCCACACGACATCGGGTCTGCCGATGTTTATCATGGGTTCGATTGCCAGTGTCATACCTGCCTGCAGCCTGGGTCCCTTTCTCCTCTGTGCAAAGTTGGGAATCTGGGGATCTTCGTGCAGGGCGGTACCGATACCGTGACCCACAAGGTCTCTTACAATACCATAGCCAAACTGTGAAATGTAAGCATCAATCGCATTGGAAATGTCATGAAGATGGTTGCCGTCTTTGGCATATTTGATACCTTCAAAAAAGCTCTGTCTGGTTCTTTCCATTAAAAGCTTTGCTTCTTCGCTGACTTCGCCCACTGCAATGGTCCTTGCCATATCGGAGTGATATCCTTTGTAAATAAGGCCAGCATCCAGGCTGACGATATCACCTTCCTGTAAAATATGATGCTTCATGGGGATGCCGTGTACGACTTCATCGTTTACGGATACGCAGATGGATGCCGGATATCCGTTGTAATGCAGGAAATTCGGAATGCATCCGTGCCCTCTGATAAGTTTGTCTCCGAGAATATTGATGTCCATGGTGGACATTCCCGGTTTTACCGCTCTCTCCATGTTCTGGAATACATCTGCAAGCAGCTTGCAGGATTCCCGCATGAGTTCTATTTCTCTTGCAGATTTTACTGTTATTGCCATTTCTTTTGCCTTTCTTAACCTAAGATGGCAACGATGGATGCAAAGACATCCTGCATATCCACAGTGCCGTCTACGCTCTTTAATACACCCTTCCCGGTATAGAAATCGATCAGGGGCTGTGTCTGGTCATGGTAAACCTTCAGACGGTTTAAGACGGTTTCCGGCTTGTCATCGTCACGAAGAATAAGGGGCTCGCCGCACTTGTCGCATACACCTTCCTTCTTGGGAGGAATGTGCTCGATGTGGTAGGTTGCACCGCAGGCTACGCATGCGCGTCTGCCGGACATTCTCTTTACGATGTTTTCATCGGGAACGTCTACGTTGATTGCATAGTCGATTTTATCGTTTAATTCGGTAAGCGCTTTGTCCAGTACTTCTGCCTGGGGAATGGTTCTGGGGAAACCGTCCAGCACGTAACCGTTTGCACAGTCGGGCTGTGCCACTCTGTCCAAAAGAATTTTTACAGTCAGTTCATCAGGTACCAAAAGTCCCTGATCCATGTACTTCTTTGCTTCTTTACCAAGTTCTGTGCCGTTCTTGATGTTTGCGCGGAAAATATCTCCTGTGGAAATGTGAGGAATCTGATATTTGTCAGCAATCATCTTGGCCTGTGTACCTTTGCCTGCGCCCGGAGCGCCCAACATAATTATCTTCATATATTCACCATGCCTTTCTGTGCTTTATAAGCCTAACATTACTTATTTTACAGTGTATTTGCGATGTTTGCAACATGATAATGAAAAAAACAACACGGAAATCAAAAAAGTATCCGGAGTTTTGCTCCGGATACTAAGTTTTAATCATTTAAAAAACCTTTGTAATTTCTGACAAGCATCTGGGACTCAATCTGTTTCATGGTCTCCAAAATAACACTTACAATAATGATAAGGCTGGTTCCACCGAAGGAAACGCTTGCTTTGAAAATACCGTTGAAAATGTACGGCAGAATACCGATAATGGTAAGACCGACCGCACCGATGAAGATGACATAATTAAGAACCTTTGTCAGGTAATCACTTGTCGGCTTGCCGGGTCTGATACCGGGAATAAATCCGCCCTGCTTCTTCATGTTGTCCGCTACCATCAAAGGATTGAAGGTAATGGAGGTATAGAAGTAAGCAAAGAAGATAACCAGTACGATATATACTAACATACCAATCGTATACTTGGGCTGCTGTAAGCTGCACCAGTTACCGGAGTTTAAGTATTTTAAGATTTCTGCCCAAACACCGGCGGTATTATATTTTACAAAGGAGCTGATAATCAGCGGGAACTGCAGTAAGGACTGTGCAAAAATGATGGGGATAACGCCTGCGGTATTTACCTTTAAGGGAATACTGGAGGACTGTCCGCCTACAAGTCTTCTGCCCTGTACCTTCTGTGCATACTGCACGGGAATCTTACGTGTACCATCGTTTAAGATGATAACCAGTACAACCATCAGGACGATGATTGCCAGAATGATTACGGCTGCAAGAGCGGCGCTTGCGAAAGGCTTGCCCTTCACGAACTGCTGATACAGATTGTAAAGATCCTGAGGCAGTCGGGAAATGATGTTGATTACCAGGACAATGGAAATACCGTTTCCAACGCCGTTTTCGGTAATTCTTTCACCGACCCACATAAGGAATGCACTACCTGCCGTCATGGTTACGATAGCGGTAATGATGTTCAGTGCGTTACGCGCCATGATACCCTGGTTTGCAAAAGCAATTGCCATTGCACTTGCCTGAATCAGTGCCAGAGCTACGGTCACATAACGGGTTATGGATGCTAACTTCTTTCTGCCGTCCTCGCCGTCCTTCTGCATTTCTTCCAGCTTCGGAATTGCAATGGTAAGAAGCTGAATGATAATAGAGGATGTGATGTACGGGTTGATGTTCAATGACAGGATGGACATATTGGTAAAGGAACCACCTGTAATGGCATCAAAGAAGCTTAAAGCGCCTCCCATTCCGCTGGTCTGCTGAGCAAACCAGGCGCGGAAGGTTTCTCCGTTAATGCCCGGTACCGGCAGTGTAGAGCCGATACGGATAATAACGAGCATTACGAAGGTATAAAAGATTTTTTTTCTGATATCCTTGATCTTAAATGCATTTTTCAGTGTTGTAAGCATATTACATCACCTCTGCACTTCCACCAAGAGCTTCGATTTTTTCTTTAGCGGAAGCGCTGAACGCATCAGCCTTAACCGTAAGCTTCTTAGTTAACTCTCCATTTCCAAGGATCTTTACGCCATCTCTGGGGTTCTTGATAATGCCTGCTTCCATAAGTGCATTTACATCTACGGTGCTGCCGTTATCAAAAACTTCAAGAGCACTTAAGTTGATTGCAACGATATCCTTTGTATTTCTGTTGGTGAAGCCTCTCTTAGGAATACGTCTGTATAAAGGCATCTGACCACCTTCAAAACCGATTCTGGGTGCTCCGGAACGTGCTTTCTGTCCCTTATGTCCCTTACCGGCAGTCTTGCCATTACCTGAACCATGTCCACGGCCTCTTCTAAAATTATCACTGTGCTTGGAACCTTCTGCGGGTCTTAAATTTGATAATTCCATTCTGACACCTCCTATCCGTTTATACTTCTTCTACTTTAATTAAATGACTAATCTGCTGAATCTGTCCTCTTGTAGCTGCATTATCCGGAAGGATAACAGACTTGTTCAGTTTTCTCAGTCCCATGGAAAGTGCTGTTGCCTTGTTCTTGGGAACAGCTCCAATGGTGGACTTAACTAATGTGATTTTTAACATTTTATTCTCTGCCATTGTCTTTTTTCTCCTTTCAAACCATTTGTTTAACCGGTTGCCCGATTAAGCGAGGATTTCGTTTACTGATTTGTCACGGTTTTTAGCTACTTCTTCCGGGGACTTCAGCTTGCTTAAGCCTGCAATGGTTGCCAGAACAACGTTCTGCTTATTGTTGGAGCCCAGAGATTTGGTACGGATATTCTTGATACCTGCAAGTTCACAAACGATACGAGCAGGACCACCAGCGATGATACCGGTACCATCGGGAGCCTTCTTCAAAAGAACATTAGCGGAGCCATAAGTACCAATGAAGTCGTGTGTAATACTGTTGTTTTCATCCATAGCAACATTTACGATGTGCTTCATGGCATCTTCTTTACCCTTACGGATTGCTTCAGGAATTTCTACAGCCTTGCCAAGTCCTGCGCCTACATGACCGTTGCCGTCACCAACTACTACTAAAGCAGTGAAACGCATGGTACGTCCACCCTTTACAGTCTTGGATACACGCTTAATAACAACGACCTTATCCATTAATTCAAGCTGACTTGCATCTACGATTGTCTGTTTCATATGTCTTCTCCCTTTCCTAGAATTGTAAGCCAGCTTCTCTGGCTGCTTCAGCTAATGCTGCGATTTTACCCTGGTATATAAAGCCGCCTCTATCAAAGACTACTTCAGAGATGCCTTTTTCCAGTGCTCTCTTTGCAATTACAGTTCCAAGATATGCTGCTGCATCAACGTTATTGGTCTTTTCCAGCTCTGCCTTGATTTCTTTTTCAAGAGTGGAAGCAGATACTAATGTGTTACCAACTGTATCGTCGATAATTTGAGCATACATATGATTATTGCTTCTGAATACGGCCAGACGGGGTCTTTCGGCAGTACCGCTGAAACGGTTACGTATTCTCATGTGCTTTTTAACACGAATTTCTTGTCTTGATTCTTTACTAACCATTTTCATACTCTCCTTATCTGTTATTTCTTACCGGTCTTACCAACTTTACGTCTGATTGTCTCATCAGCATACTTAATACCCTTGCCCTTGTAAGGTTCAGGTCTTCTCTTATCTCTGATTTCAGCTGCGAATTGGCCAACTTTTTCTTTATCAATACCTTTTACGATAATGATGTTCTGTCCGTCAAGAACTGTTTCGATACCTTCGGGATCGGTCATCTCTACGGGATGAGAGTATCCTAAGGATAAGGTCAGAACCTTACCGGACTTAGCTGCTCTGTAACCTACACCGTTTACTTCCAGCTTCTTTTCATAGCCTTCGGTAACACCGATTACCATGTTATGAATAAGAGTTCTGGTTAAACCATGTAAAGATTTCATTTTCTTTAAATCATTGGGTCTTGAAACTACTACTTCTGCGCCCTCAACTTTGATTTCCATCTCGTGAGGAAGAACTCTCTCAAGAGTTCCCTTAGGACCCTTAACGGTCACTTTGTTATTTTCTGCAACCTCTACAGTTACACCTGCAGGAATTGCGATTGGCATTCTACCTATACGTGACATGCCCGTACCTCCTATAATATTTTATTAGGTTTATAGTTTCCGGTTAATTACCATACGAATGCAAGAACTTCGCCACCAACCTGCAGCTCTCTTGCCTTCTTGTCGGTTACAACACCCTGGTTTGTGGAAATGATTGCAATACCGAGTCCGCCGAGTACCTTAGGCAGATCTTCCTTGCCGGCATATACACGAAGACCGGGCTTGCTGATTCTCTTGATACCGGAGATGATTCTTTCGGTCTTATCTGCATTGTACTTTAAAGTAATGCGGATGGTCTTGAAGTTGCCCTCTTCTACGATATCGTATTTCTTAATATAGCCTTCTTCTAATAAAATCTGTGCAATAGCCAGTTTCATTTTGGAAGAAGGAACATCAACTGTGTCATGTTTTGCAGTGTTTGCGTTACGGATTCTTGTAAGCATATCTGCAATAGGATCACTCATAGTCATGATTTAGTTTCCTCCTTATAATTTTGACTTGAACCATGCTTAAATAATTAGTTAGATTTTCTAAGTCGGCGTTTTGTGCCGGCTTAGGAAATCTTTTCATCCTTACCAGCTTGCTTTCTTCACGCCGGGAATCTGTCCCTTATATGCAAGTTCACGGAAGCAAACTCTGCAAATTCCATATTTTCTTAAAACAGAATGGGGACGTCCGCAGATCTTGCAACGTGTGTAAGCCTGGGTAGAGAACTTGGGCTTACGCTGCTGTTTTAACTTCATAGATGTCTTAGCCATGAATTTACCTCCTATTTAGCGAAGGGCATGTTGAATAATCTTAATAATTCACGTGCCTCTTCATCTGTCTTTGCGGTGGTTACGATAATGATATCCATACCTCTTACCTTATCTACCTTATCATATTCGATTTCAGGGAAGATAATCTGTTCCTTAATACCAAGTGCATAGTTACCTCTGCCGTCGAATGCGTTAGGGTTTACACCTCTGAAGTCACGTACACGGGGTAATGCTAAGTTTACCAGACGATCCAGGAACTCATACATCTTGTCACCACGTAAGGTGGTCTTGCATCCGATAGGCATACCTTCACGGATTTTGAAGTTTGCTACGGAATTCTTAGCCTTGGTCAGAATAGCTTTCTGTCCGGTAATGGTTTCCATATCCTTAACAGCGCCTTCCAGAACCTTTGCGTTTTCCTTTGCTTCACCAACGCCCATATTGATTACGATTTTGTCAATCTTGGGGATTTCCATTACGTTCTTGTAACCGAACTTCTTAACCATGGCGTCTTTAATTTCACTGTTATATAAATCTTTAAGTCTGCTCACGCTTTGTTTCCTCCTTCCCCGAATTAATCAATCACTTTGCCGGTTGTCTTAGCAACACGAACTTTTTTGCCGTCTTCTACCTTGAAGCCGATTCTGGTAACCTTTCCTTCGTGAACATACATTACGTTGGACAGGTCAATCGGAGCTTCTTTCTGAAGAATTCCGCCGTTGGGGTTAGCCTGAGAAGGTTTTGCATGCTTTGTAATCATGTTTACGCCTTCAACTGTTACTTTGCTGTTCTTGTGGTCTACGGCAATAACTTTGCCTTCCTTGCCGTTATCTTTGCCGGCGATGACCTTTACGGTATCACCTTTTTTGATTTTTAATGTAGCCATGGGATACCTCCTTATAATACTTCGGGTGCAAGGGAAACAATCTTCATGAACTGCTTCTCACGAAGTTCTCTCGCTACCGGTCCAAAGATACGAGTTCCTCTCGGAGTCTTGTCATCTTTGATGATTACTGCAGCATTTTCATCAAATTTGATGTAAGAACCATCTTTACGACGTGCGCCTTTAACGGAACGAACGACAACAGCCTTTACTACATCACCTTTTTTTACAACGCCGCCTGGTGTTGCATCTTTAACAGAAGCAACAATGATATCGCCAATCTGTGCATATCTTCTTGTAGAGCCGCCCATAACTCTGATGCAGAGAAGTTCCTTTGCACCGGTGTTATCAGCAACCTTAAGTCTGCTCTCTTGCTGAACCATGTTATTTCTCCTTCCAAAATTGTACCGAAATTCTCTTTAGGCCTGGATTATTTAGCCTTTTCAACGATTTCAACAAGTCTCCATCTCTTATCCTTGGAGAGAGGTCTTGTTTCCATTACTTTAACGGTATCGCCAATATTGCATTCATTGTTTTCATCATGAGCCTTTAATTTGTAAGTATCTTTTACGATCTTCTTGTAAAGGGGATGCTTAACATGCTCTTCAATAGCAACAACGATTGTCTTATCCATCTTATTGCTGATTACCTTACCGGTACGTGTTTTTCTTAAATTTCTTTCCACGATCAAAATCTCCTTTCTGAAATTCCACCCTCACGGGGCCTTGTGAACGAAACCGATTATGCGTTTGCTTTCTCGGTAATAACAGTCTGAATACGGGCAATATTTTTTCTTACTTCTTTAATTCTTGCTGTATTGTCCAACTGATTGGTTGCGTTCTGGAATCTCAAATTGAAAAGTTCTTTCTTTGCAGCAACTAATTCCTGTGCTAATTCTGCATCTGATTTATTTCTCAAATCTTCTACGAATTTATTCATTTTCTGCCACACCGCCTTCCAGATCTGCTTTAGAAACTACCTTGCACTTGCAAGGAAGCTTGTGCATTGCAAGACGTAATGCTTCTCTTGCAGATTCCTCGGGAACTCCTGCGATTTCAAACATTACACGTCCAGGTTTAACAACTGCTACCCAACCATCAACGGCACCTTTACCGGAACCCATACGAGTTCCAAGAGGCTTAACGGTTACGGGCTTATCCGGGAAAATCTTAATCCATACTTTACCGGTACGCTTGGTATAACGGGTAAGAGCAATACGGGCTGCTTCAATCTGATTTGCTTTGATCCAGCAAGGCTCTATTGCAACCAGACCGAATTCGCCGTAACTTAAGGTATTGCCTCTCATAGCTTTACCTGCCATACTGCCGCGGAACTGTTTACGACGCTTTACTCTCTTAGGCATTAACATAATTATTTCTCGCTCCCTTCCTGATTTTTAGTGGGAAGAACTTCGCCTTTGTAAATCCAAACCTTAACACCAACCTTACCGTATGTGGTGTCAGCTTCTGCGAAGCCATAGTCAATATCTGCTCTCAATGTCTGCAGAGGAATTGTTCCCTCGCTGTAGAACTCGGTACGAGCCATATCTGCACCGCCCAGACGTCCTGAACAGGAAGCCTTGATACCCTGTGCACCTGCCTTCATGGTTCTGCCCATGCAGGACTTCATGGCACGTCTGAAAGATACACGGTTTTCAAGCTGCTGTGCAATGTTTTCTGCAACGAGCTGTGCATCCTTATCCGGTCTCTTGATTTCTTTGATGTCAACTAAAACCTTCTTGCCGGTAAGCTTGGCAAGTTCTGCCTTAGTTACTTCGATTTCTGCACCGCCCTTACCGATTACAACACCGGGCTTTGCGGTATAGATGATAACCTTTACTCTGTCAGATGTTCTTTCGATTTCAATCTTGGAAACACCTGCAGCATATAATTTCTTCTTCAGATACTTTCTGATGTTGTAGTCCTCTACTAAATAGTCAGAGAATTCAGCATCAGCGTACCATTTAGAATCCCAATCTTTAATAACGCCGACTCTAAGGCCGTGAGGATTAACTTTCTGTCCCATAACTCTTGACTCCCTTCCTATTTCTTCTCATCCAGAATAACGGTGATGTGGCTCATCTGCTTCTCAATTCTGTATGCTCTGCCCTGTGCTCTGGGTCTTACTCTCTTCATGGTAGGTCCCTTGTTGGCGAAGCATTCTGCAACATAAAGGTTAGCAGGATTCATACCATTATTATTTTCAGCATTGGCTACTGCAGATTCCAATAACTTCTTTACAACGCTTGATGCATATCTGGGATTATAGGTTAAGATTGCCAGAGCAGTCTGAACATCCTTGCCTCTGATGGCATCCAATACGAAACATGCTTTCTGAACAGAAACTCTTGCGTAAGAGATCTTAGCTGAAGGTCTTGTATCTTTCTGCGCGTTTCTTTCTCTTTTAATTTGACTTCTATGTCCCTTAGCCATAGAATTGGTCCTCCTTTCAACTATGGAAGTGAAATTATCTTACTTTTGACTTCTTTTCGTCTTTTCCATGTCCTCTAAATGTTCTGGTTGCAACGAACTCGCCGAGCTTGTGTCCAACCATATCTTCTGTTACATATACAGGAACGTGCTTTCTACCGTCATGTACTGCAATTGTATGTCCCACAAAAGAAGGGAAAATTGTAGAACGACGGGACCAGGTCTTGATAACCTGCTTCTGTCCTGATGCATTTAATGCGTCAACCTTTTTTAACAGGCTCTTGTCTGCGAAAGGTCCTTTTTTCAGTGATCTAGCCATTGTCTCTCCTCCTTAATTATTTGATGGCCTTGCCGTCTCTTCTTCTTACAATCAGCTTATTGGACTTGTTTTTCTTCTTACGTGTCTTTAAGCCGAGTGCAGGTTTGCCCCAAGGAGTGCAGGGACCCGGACGTCCGATACCGGTCTTGCCTTCACCACCACCGTGAGGATGGTCGTTAGGGTTCATAACGGAACCGCGAACGGTAGGACGGATACCCATGTGACGCTTACGTCCTGCTTTACCTAAGTTTACAAGGCTGTGGTCTACATTGCCTACAATACCAACGGTTGCTCTGCAGTTGAGAGGAACCATTCTCATTTCACCGGAGGGAAGTCTTAAGGTAGCGTATTTGCCTTCCTTAGCCATCAGCTGTGCGCTGTTACCAGCGGAACGAACTAACTGGCCGCCCTTGCCGGGATATAATTCTACGTTGTGTACCTGAGTACCTACAGGGATCTGAGCCAAAGGCAGGCAGTTACCTGTTCTTACTTCTGCGTGCTCACCGTTCATAACCTTCATGCCGTCTGTCAGGCCTTCGGGTGCAAGAATGTAAGCCTTCTCGCCGTCTTCATAGCAGATAAGAGCGATGTTTGCAGTTCTGTTCGGGTCGTATTCGATACCGATTACAGTTGCAGGAATGCCATCCTTATATCTCTTGAAATCAATGATTCTGTATTTTCTTCTGGATCCGCCGCCGCGATGTCTGACGGTAATCTTACCCTGATTGTTACGACCAGCGCTCTTGTCTAAAGATACGCACAGTGATTTTTCAGGAACAGTCTTGGTAATCTCGGAAAAATCAGAACCGGTCATATTTCTTCTCGAAGGTGTATATGGGTTGTATGTCTTAATTCCCATTGTTGTATCTCCTTTGCTCAATTATTTTGCGCAGCCCCTAAGCCGCATACTTAAAAATCTTATAATCCAGCGAAGATTTCGATATCTTTGCTGTCAGCGGTAAGCCATACAACTGCTTTCTTGGTCTTAGCAGTCTTGCCGGTGGTCATGCCGCGTCTCTTATTCTTTCCGTCGTAGTTCAAGGTGTTAACTCTCTCTACTTTAGCGCCATCGAACATTTTTTCCACAGCTTCTTTAATCTGTGTCTTGTTTGCATCCGGATGAACCAGGAAAGTATATTTCTTTTCGCCCATACCGGCCATACTCTTTTCGGTAATAACCGGTTTGAGGATAACGTCATAGTATTTAATGTCTGCCATTATGCGTATACCTCCTCCATCTTTGCAACAGCGTCCTTGGTAAGAACAACAGTGCCTGCCTTCATCACGTCATAAACGTTTAAGGTGTTGGTTAAAGTGGTCTGAACAGCGGGGATGTTCTTTGCGGAAAGAACTACGTTTGCGTCGTTCTCAGCTAAAACAACAAGTCCCTTTGTTACGTTCAGGTTCTTCATAACGTTTGCAAAGCTCTTGGTCTTGATTTCGTCAAACTTAAGTTCGTCAACCACGATAAGCTTCTTGTCCTGAACCTTGCTGGTCAGTGCAGACTTAAGAGCTGCTCTCTTCTCTTTCTTGTTTAATTTGAAAGAGTAATCTCTGGGAACGGGAGCGAATACAACACCGCCGCCTGCCCACTGGGGAGATCTTGTTGAACCCTGTCTTGCATGACCGGTTCCTTTCTGTCTCCAAGGTTTTCTTCCGCCACCGGATACTTCAGAACGTGTCTTTGCTTTCTGTGTACCCTGACGATTATTTGCAAGCTGCTGAACAACTGCCATGTGTACCAGATGTTCGTTCACTTCTACGCCGAAAATAGCATCGTTTAAGTCGATTGTTCCGACTTCTTTGCCTTCCATGTTATAAACAGATACGTTTGCCATTTCTGTCTAAGTCCTCCTTTCATCTTCAAGCCGCAAGCGATTAGCTTTCTGCCTTTACGGTTTCTTTAATGGTCACTAATGCTTTCTTGGGACCGGGTACTGCGCCCTTTACTAAAAGTAAGTTCTTGTCAGCATCCACTCTTACTACTTCGAGGTTCTGAACGGTTACTTTTACGCAACCCATATGTCCGGGCATTCCTTTTCCCTTGAATACACGGCTGGGTGAGGAGCAGGCACCATTGGAACCCTGATGACGATGGAATTTGGAACCATGCTTCATAGGTCCTCTGTGCTGACCAAATCTCTTGATCGCACCCTGGAAACCTTTACCTTTGGAAATTGCGGAAGCATCAATCTTGTCGCCTGCTGCGAAGATATCAGCTTTAATCTCTGCACCGAGAGCATATTCTTCTGCATTTTCAAATTTGAATTCTCTTACATATCTCTTGGATGTCGTGCCGGCTTTCTTGAAATGTCCCTGCATAGCCTTGTTTACGCCGTGTGCGTGAACGATTTCTTTCTTTCCGCTTGCATCTTTGTTGATGATCTTGTCTTTCTTGTCTACGAAGCCAACCTGTACTGCGCTGTAACCGTCGTTTTCAACTGTTTTAACCTGGGTTACTACACAAGGTCCTGCCTGAAGAACGGTTACGGGAACAAGAACACCGTCTTCGTTGAAGATTTGAGTCATTCCGACTTTTGTTGCTAAAATTGCTTTCTTCATGTTTTCCTCCTGTTTATTCTACAGCGGGGCGCATACCGTATTCGATGTCCAATACCTCGCGTCCATACTAGTAGGGGATATTATGTTTCTTAAGATGTTGAATTACTTGTTCTTCATCTTAATATCAATGTAAACACCTGCAGGCATTTCCAGTCTCTGCAATGCATCAACTGTCTTCTGTGTCGGTGTAATGATATCGATAAGTCTCTTATGGGTTCTCTGCTCAAACTGTTCACGGGAATCTTTGTACTTGTGAACTGCACGGAGAATAGTAACTACTTCCTTTTTAGTAGGAAGGGGTACCGGTCCGCTTACCTGAGCTCCATTCTTCTTGACTGTTTCGATGATTTTTTTGGCAGATGCATCTACTAACTGATGATCGTACGCTTTCAGTGTAATTCTCATTACTTGACTCGTTGCCATAAAAAAAGTCGCCTCCTTTTCGCACTTTTAATTGAAGTACGACAAGCGGTGACTGTACACTCTCCCGTGTGTGTCCTACAGTCAAACACAATACATTTGAACTGTTTTGTTTCTCACGGTTGTTTCTGCCTATCGGCAGACCTGATTGTCTGTACAGTGACTTGTCGTCAGTTTCCTAACTTGACATTCGCTCCACGGAAAACCTGCTATCCGGCATCACCCATCAGCAGCAACCTCACGCTTCATCGCTATCATGCCACAGCAAGGAGTATTTTACATTACTCCTCTAAAAAAAGCAAGTCCTTTTTCAAAAAAATTGTATTTAAATTGTACTTTTTTTGAAAAAGGACCGATTTCTTCATTATTCTGTTTTTTCCTGGGCTGCTTCAAACATTTCTTCCACTTCTTTGGAAGGTTTCCTGTCAAGCAGGGATACGATAACCGCTGCCGCAAGTCCTACGGCAAAGCCGGGAATGATTTCGTAAAGGCCGGTTCTTTCCGACAGGAACGCATACCAGAGGGCATCTGTCACAAAGCCGCCCACAATACCGGCAACCGCACCCTTATAGGTAAATCTCTTCCAATATAATGCAAGCACGATGGTAGGACCGAATGCAGAGCCGAATGCCGCCCACGCACATTCCACCAGCGCCATGATGCCCTTACAGTTCGGGCTTAATGCAATAACCAGAGCCACAACCGAGATGACGGCAACGATTATTCTGCCCGCCCAGAGCATTTCCTTATTGGAAGCATTCTTGCGGAATACGGGCTTGTATACATCTGACGCAAATGCGGAGGAGGACGCTAAAAGCTGGGAGTCTGCCGTACTCATGGAGGCCGCCAAAATTGCGGAAAGCAGAACACCGGAGAGCAATGCCGGGAACAGGCTTCTTACCATATATACAAAGATAAGGCTCTTGCTGCCGTCATCCAGGTATGTACCCAGGTATTCATGTCCTGCCAGCGCCACTGCGGAAGCCATAATTAAAATAAGGGCTGTCCAGGTGCTACCCACAATACGGGATTTTTTCATTTCCTTTTCGGAACGGATGGACATGTAACGCACAAGGATGTGCGGCATACCCAGATACCCGAGTCCCCAGCCGAAACCACTTACAATATCGGAGATACTGCCCCAGTCCCATTTACCGGTAGATAAGAGGCTGTAGTAATGTTCGCCCGTAACAACCGGAGCAAGCGGTGTAAAGTCCGCACCACGCATGGCAAACAGCGCCACGATAGGAGCTGTAAGCAGGGCTAAGAGCATCAGCATGCCCTGGAAAAAGTCCGTCCAGCATACGGCATTGAACCCCCCTAAGAACGTATAGAATAAAATAACGCAGGTTGCTAAAATCATGTAGAACAGTTCATTCATCACAACATGCAGACCGAACAGATTGAATTCCACCACACCGAAAACGGTAACAAACAGGGAACCGCATGCCACAATACTGGATGCCGCATAGATGCAGTAGGCAATAATAAAGATAATGGCACAGATAATCTGCAGCGCCGGATTTTGGGACCGGAAACGGTTTACCAGAAACTGTGGAATGGTAATGGAGTCGTTTGCCTTAATGGAATACCGGCGAAGCCTCGGCGCCACAAAGGTCCACGCACAAATGGTACCGATTAAAAGTCCCACGGAAATCCATACCTGGCCCATGCCGTATAAATAAATGGAACCGGGAAGTCCCATGAGAACCCACGCACTCATATCGGAGGCTCCGGCGGAAAGGGCTGCCACCAATCCGTTCATATTTCTGCCGCCTAAGAAATAATCCTTATCTCCCGATTCAGTCTTCTTTCCTTTTAAAAAGAAATAAACTCCCACAGCCAGTACTACCACCAGGTAACAGACAAAGGCCGCAAGTTCTACCATATCACCCTTCATAAGTTTTCTCCTTTGCGTATAAATATACATATCTTTCACATATTTATGAATTTTACAGTGTCTTAACTCAAAATACAAGTCTTTTCTTGCAAAGAATGGGAATTCTGTGTAGTATAAGAGAAGGATATATATAATAGAAGTAATTATTTAAAGAAAGGTTTGTTTATTACCATGTGGATTGCAAATAACTGGAAAGATTACGAAGTGCTGGATACCTCCGGCGGCGAAAAGCTGGAACGGTGGGGAAAATACCTGCTGGTACGTCCCGACCCCCAGGTCATCTGGAACACACCCCATGAGCATCCGGGCTGGAAAAAGAAAAACGGTCATTACCACAGGAGCAGCAAAGGCGGCGGCGAATGGGAGTTCATAAATCTCCCGGACGAATGGAGCATTTCCTATAAGGATCTCACCTTCCACTTAAAGCCCTTCAGCTTCAAGCATACCGGTCTGTTCCCGGAGCAGGCTGTCAACTGGGACTGGTTTTCCGATCTGATTGCCCATGCAGGCCGCCCCGTAAAGGTACTGAACCTGTTTGCCTACACCGGAGGCGCTACCGTGTCCGCCGCTAAAGCCGGTGCACAGGTCACCCATGTGGATGCCTCCAAGGGCATGGTTTCCTGGGCAAAGGAAAACGCTGCAGCAAGCGGTCTTGCCGATGCCCCCATCCGCTGGCTGGTGGATGATTGCACCAAGTTTGTGGAACGGGAAATCCGCCGCGGCAACCATTACGACGGCATTATCATGGACCCGCCCTCCTACGGCAGGGGTCCGAAGGGTGAAATCTGGAAAATCGAGGAAAACATCTTCCCCTTTGTGGAACTGACTGCAAAGCTTCTGTCGGACAAGCCCCTGTTCTTCCTCATCAACTCCTACACCACCGGTCTGCAGCCTGCAGTACTGTCGTACATGTTAAATCTCACCGTCAAAAAGAAATTTGGCGGAAAGGTGTCGGCGGAAGAAATCGGGCTTCCCGTAAGTAACACCGGTCTTGTACTCCCCTGCGGTGCTTCCGGCCGCTGGCAGGCATAGAGTAGCAGCCACCGTAGAGTGTGCTGCCGGAATATCCTGAATGCTATTAAAAGCTGACATATACAAAATAAGCCTGAGCTTATACTTTGCAGGCTCTTAGTCATCGTCGGTACTTAGGTGCTGTACTTTAGCACCTTATGTACCGCTACGGTGACTGCGAAGCGAAAGCGCATCTGCAAAGTATAACTCAGGCTGTTTTTATCTTCCTACGCATCAAAAGCCTTGAACTTCTCGTAGATGCTGTCGTACTGGGCGGTGATTTCCATGTAGCGTTCCATGGTCAGGTTACGCTGTTTCTCGTAGCGGCTGATGATGTCGTCAAATTTTTTCAACACCACGTCCACTATCTCTTTGCTTATCTTGCCGTTGTCGGCATCGTCTTTTAAGATACCTTTTATTTTTTCCGGCGGAAAGGAGTCCTTGTAGCTTCTCTTGCTGTAAAGGGCACTTAAAATATCTCCCACCGCAACAATTCTTTCAAGCTGACTCAAATCCTCTGCCCGCAGTCCCTGTGGGTAACCGGTGCCATCCAGCTTCTCATGATGTCTGTATGCCACATTCACAATCCGCTCATCCATGATGCCTTCCAGAATCTTGCCGGTGATAACCACATGAGCCTTCATAATACGCATTTCTTCATCGGTCAGCCGTCTCGGTGCTTCCAGTATGGAAAGCGGAATGACGATTTTGCCGATGTCATGTAAAAGAGAGCCGTAATACAGAATTTCCAAATCCCTGGTGCCCACATTCATGAGCTTGCCGATTTCCAGTGAAAACGCTTTGGTTGACATGGTATGGATAACCGTCTGCTGGCTTCTGAAATCAATGGAATACACCAGCATTTCCAGAAAGCCCTTCTTCTGCTGTTCATTGAAGGCGGCGCTCTTAAACAGTGCGCTCATTTCCTGTTTGTATTCGCCGGTTTTCAGTTTGTCCAGTACATGGAACCGCTTCTGGGCAACATAAAAACGCTCTAACGCTTTCTGGGCAAAATCTATATCCCCTTGGGTGGAAAAATAATCCCTCGGCATGTTGTGCCCTTCTGCCCGGGCAAACAAATCCATCTTATCCGCAATGGTCAGATACTGTGCTTCCCTTATGTAACGGCTGTTTATCTGTTCATGCAGCTTGTACGGAAGGTGGTGGTAAAGCACCACCTCCGCCTTATCCCCTACCGGAGACAGATAACGCAGAAACAGATATCCGTAAATGGAATGCGCCCACACGTTGGTTGTTTCGATGGTCGCCAGACTGGCATTGTTCATGTTGGTCTTGATGGCGCCCACATCGTGCAGCATACCGATTAACGCCCATTCCGCCAGCTCAGTATCGCTATACTTGCCTTCCACCTTCAGCATATTGTAAAAAATGTAACCGACAATCTCACCATGATTCAAAAGCCGTGCATTCATGGCACCCATAGCGCGGCTGATAACCTGATATATGTCAAAAGTTCTTACGAGTTCCGCCCCCATGCACTGCCTCCATCACATTCTCGCTTCTCTGTGGCTCATTATAACATAGAATGTACAAAAAAGGAATATTTTTATCAGGCAGTGGCTTCCTCAAACTGCGAGTTGTAAAGGGTTGCGTAGAAGCCATTCTTACGGAGCAGTTCTTCGTGGGTACCCTGCTCCACAATGTCTCCGTCCTTCATTACCAGAATCAAATCCGCTTCCTTGATGGTGGAAAGTCTGTGTGCAATAACAAAGCTGGTCCTTCCTTTCATCAGGTTGTTCATCGCCTTCTGAATTCTGCCCTCCGTGCGGGTATCCACGGAGCTGGTGGCTTCATCTAAAATCATGATGGGATTGTCCGCTAAAATGGCTCTGGCAATGGTAAGGAGCTGCTTCTGTCCCTGGGACACATTGCTGGCGTCCTCATTCAGCTCCATCCGGTAGCCGCCCGGCAGTGTCTGGATGAAATGGTGGGCATGGGCTGCCTTGGCTGCCGCTATGACCTCCTCATCCGTAGCATCCAGCTTGCCGTACCGGATATTTTCCATAATCGTACCCTTAAACAGCCAGGTGTCCTGCAATACCATGCCGAAGTTTTCCCGAAGGTCGCTGCGATTGAATTCCTTTACATTATGCCCGTCCACCTTAATGGCGCCCTTATTTACATCATAGAAACGCATCAGCAGTTTTACCATGGTGGTCTTGCCGGCACCTGTAGGTCCTACAATCGCAATGGTCTGTCCGGGCTTCACCTGACAGGAGAAATCCTTTATAACAATTTTGTCCGGTGTATAGCCGAAGCCTACATGGTCAAAGGAAACCGCACCGTCCACATGGGACAGCTTTACAGGATTTTCCACCGTTATGTCTTCTTCCTCTTCCTCTAAGAATTCAAAGACTCTTTCTGCCGCAGCCGCCGTGGACTGGAACAGATTGGACACCTGGGCGAGCTGGGTAATGGGCTGGGTAAAGTTCTTCACATACTGGATGAACGCCTGGATTTCACCCACATCAATCACACCCTGAATGGCTAAAATACTGCCGCTTATAGCCACCGCCACATAGCCTAAGTTGCCAACAAAGGTCATAACAGGCTGCATGAGTCCGGATAAAAACTGGGACTTCCAGGCAGAAGCATACAGAACTTCATTAGTTTCCTTAAAGTCTCTCAGAGTATCTTCTTCCTTATTAAATGCTTTGATAATATTCTGCCCGGAGAAGGTCTCCTCAATCTGTCCATTGATTTTACCAAGATAATTCTGCTGCGCCACAAAGTGCTTCTGGGAGAACCTGATGACCAGACCTATCAGACCGCCGGATACGGGCAAAATGATTAGTGCGATCAGCGTCATAAGCGGGCTGATGGAAAGCATCATCACCAGCACACCGATAATGGTGGTCAGGGACGTAATCAGTGTCGTAATGCTCTGGCTTAAGTTCTGTCCCATGGTATCCACGTCGTTGGTAATCCGGGAAAGGATTTCCCCGACGGTACGGGATTCAAAGTACGCCATGGGCATACGGTTGATTTTCTCGGAAATTTCCTTTCGGAAACGATAGCTTAATTTCTGGGCAATCCCTGTCATCAGATATCCCTGTACGAAAGAAAGCAGGGCACTCAGCCCATACAGTCCCAGTAAGAAAATCAGAATTTTTCCGATTTTTTCAAAATCAATACCACCGGTGCCGGCAATCTTTGCCATAAGACCGTTAAACAGTTCAGTGGTTGCCTTGCTTAATACCTTGGGTCCCAAGATGTTAAATACCGTACCGCCGACGGCAAAAATCATCACCACCAGTACCGCATATTTGTAATTGCCCATGTATTTTAAAAGCTTTGCAAACGTTCCCTTGAAGTCCTTTGCTTTTTCTCCCGGCATCATGCCTCCGGGACCGCCGCCCATGGGTCCGTGTCTGCGGGCCCCTCTGTTTTTCTGCTGTTCACTCATGCGCCTGCACCTCCTTGCAGCTCTTTCTCGGAAAGCTGGGATTTCGCAATCTCCTGGTAAGCAGGACAGTTTGCGAGCAGCTCTTCATGGGTTCCCATACCGGCTATGGTGCCGTTTTCCAGCACGATAATCCGGTTGGCGTGGAGAATGGTGCTGATACGCTGTGCCACGATAATCACGGTTGCATCCGCCGTATTCTGCGCCAGCGCCTTCCGCAGCGTCACATCCGTTTTATAGTCCAGTGCGGAAAAGCTGTCATCAAACAGGAAAATCTTCGGCTCCGCCGCAACCGCTCTGGCAATGGAAAGCCTCTGCTTCTGACCGCCAGACACATTGGTACCTCCCTGGGAAATGGGACTTTCGTATTTTTCCGGCTTGCTGTCGATAAATTCCGTTGCCTGTGCTATTTCCGCCGCCTTCTTCATCTTTTCATCGGAAATGTCCTCATGGGCAAACTTTACATTGGAAGCAATGTCACCTGAGAACAGCACCGCCTTCTGGGGCACCAGTCCCAATACGCTGCGCAGCTTGTGCTGGGAAATGTCCCGGATGTCCACGCCGTCCAGTAAAATCCGTCCCTCCGTCACATCATAGAAACGGGGAATTAAATTAAGCAGTGTGGATTTGCCGCAGCCGGTGCTTCCGATAATAGCTGTGGTTTCCCCCGGCTTCGCCGTGAAAGAAATGTCATGCAGGGCATCCTCTTTTGCCTCCGGGTAACGGAATGCAACGTTTTCAAAGGTAAGCTCTCCTTTTATCCCGGTAAGTTCTGCGTCCTTTACGTTCTTTTTATCCGTAATCTTCGGCTCTGTCTTTAACACTTCTTCAATACGGTCCGCTGCCACACCCGCTCTCGGCAGCATAATGGAAACCATGGTCAGCATCAAGAACGCCATGACAATCTGCATGGTGTAAGTAATAAACGCCAGCATGGAACCTACCTGCATGGTGCCCGCATCGATATTTTTGCCGCCAAACCATACAATCATAATGGTAATGGCATTCATAATGAGCATCATCACCGGCATCATGAAGTTCATGACCCTGCCGGTAAACAACTGGGTCTGCATCAGGTCCTTATTGGCTTTGTCAAATCGTTTTTCCTCGTAGTGCTCCCTGCTGAAAGCACGGATAACCGGCACACCGGTCAGTATCTCTCGGGAAATCAGGTTGATATTGTCCACTAAGCTCTGTAAAATCTTGAACTTCGGCATCGCCACCAGAAGCAGTATCAGCACAAGTGCCAAAATGGTACCTACCGCCACGCCGATAATCCACCCCATGCCGGTACCGGTGTTCACAACCTTGATGACACCGCCCACACCGATAATCGGCGCATACAGAACCATACGCAGCAAGACTACAATTACCATCTGCACCTGCTGGATATCATTGGTGCAGCGGGTAATCAGGGATGCGGTGGAGAATTTATCCATCTCCTCACTGGAGAAGGAAATTACCCTGGCAAACATTTTCTCTCTTAAATTCTTACCGATTTTTGCCGCCGTTACGGAAGCAAAATAACCGGTGAGAATGGCCGCCAGAAGCATCAGCGCCGAAAGCCCCAGCATCTTGAATCCGGTCTTCCACAGGAAATCCGTCTGCACTTTGCCGGTATCCATGCCCATTGCCTCATATTCGGACTTTACAAACTGCACCGCCTGCCCTTTTACTATGGTGTCGCTCTGATCACCCATCCTGGCAAGCGCCTGCTCGCGCATGGCAAGCAGATCCTCCTCCGTTACCATGCCTGCTGCCACTATGTCCTTTATCTGACCAAGGTCATAGGGTGACTGACCGCTATTTAACATAGAAAGAAAGACCATGGGAAGTTTCATGGCCTCATCTATCTTTTCGCAGGTTTCTTTGTCCCTGCTTGCAAGCTCATAAGTACCGTCTTCCTCCTGCCTGTAAGCTCCCGCAACCGTATTTCTTTCTTCCGCCGTCATGAACAGGCTTAAATCTTCATAAGTTTCTTGTCTTAATTTTTCCGGCGCTGCATACTCAATGCCACCCTGTCCGATTCCCACATCCACAATGTCCGATGTGTACTGCGGCAGTCTCAGGTCGCAGAACGCCTGAACCACCAGCAGCAGAAATACAATCAGGGTAGCCGGCCATGCCTGTGCCAGATACTTTGCAATCTTGCCCATACCCAACCATGCCTTTCCAAATTTTTCACGTAATACACTTTATTGTATTTTTCCTGCCGCCTTTAGTCAATTAAGAAACTATAAACTTATCCTAAAATTCCTATGCCGTCCAATAAGGTTTTCAAACCGATTAAAATTAAAATCGCGCCGCCGCAGATTTCTGCTTTGGAGCGGTATTTATCTCCGAAAATGCTGCCGATTTTTACACCTACGGCAGAAAACAGGAAGGTAATGACACCGATAAAGGAAACGGCGGGTATGATTTTTACCTGCAGGAAGGCGAAGCTGACACCGACTGCCAGGGCATCGATGGAGGTTGCAATGGCTAAGAGCAGCATACTCTGAAAATTCATGGACGCATTGATTTCTTCCTTGCCGAACGCCTCCTTAATCATGCTGCCGCCGATAAATACCAAAAGCACAAACGCAATCCAGTGTGCGTACTTTGTAAAAATATCGGCAAAAAGACTTCCCAGAAAATATCCGGCAAGAGGCATCAGCGCCTGAAAGCCGCCGAACCAGAGGCCCGCAATGCACATATGCTTCCATCTAATTTTCCCGAGGGACAAACCCTTGCAGATGGATACCGCAAACGCATCCATCGACAAGCCAACCGCCAGTACAAATAGTTCCCAAATTCCCATGTTTTCATCCTGCCTTTTGTGTTTTCGTTTTCATTCTCTCTTACATCAAAAACCGTAAGAGGGAGTCAAACGGTCGTATGAGTATCACCCGCCATTTCCGTTTGCCGGAGAGCGCCTGTGGGAGCACGCCATCCTGTTCTTTCACACTTCCGTCCGCATTTACGATAAAGGCATCCTGTTCATAGCTTTCCATGTAGTCCCGCATCTGTGCATTCAGCGTTTCGCTGTCAATCACTAACATCATTTCCGTATCCAGATAGGCGCTGCGCATGTCCCAGTTAAAGGAGCCGATGGCAGTCAGCCTGTCTCCGATGCGGAAGCATTTGCCGTGATAGGATACACCCTTGTCATATTCTAAAATCGCAAGTCCCGTGTCGAGCAGTGCCTGTCTGTGCACCTGATAATCCACCGCCCCGAAGGGATTGCCGTTGTTGGCTACAGAATTGGTCATCATGGTGGTTTCCGTGCTGTCACATATCTCCTTAAGCCTCTCCATCATATAATCGTTGCACATAATATACGGCGTATGAAAGGTAACAGGCTCTCCGGCTTGTGCCATGAGCTCCGTCATTTCATAGAAAAGTACCGGCTCCTTGATGCCCGCCTGTACGGGATTGGTGAGGATGGTTATTTTATTGACCGGCTCCGTTTCTTCCCGGTAGTCCCTTTTTACAAACCATCCGGGATGCTCGGAAAGCCCTTTTTCATACAAAGCCTTCAGTTCCTCCGCCGCCTTTAAGGTTCTGCTGCCGGGATTTTTTTCTTCGCATTTTACCTTGGAGTCCGCATTTTCCCACATGGTTCCGGCATATGTCCGCAGCTCCTTTAAGGAAGGAAAAGCATCTTCCCCGTAAACCAGCACGTCCCAGTCGTAATTTTTATAACCGGTTTCATCCCCTAAAAAATAATCGTAGGTATTTCTGCCGCCCACAATGTAAGCCGTATCATCCACAATCAGGTATTTATCGTGCAGCCTTGCCATCAGCTTGGTGGGCTTTAAAAGATTGACGGGGTTATAAATCTTAATGGCAGCATTCGGCAGACTTCCCAGCGCCTTAAAATATTCCTTCCCGCTTTTTAAGGAAAAGAAGGAAAAGCCGTCTATTAAAACCTCCACCTGCACGCCTCTTTCCGCGGCATCATAAAGAGCGGATAACATCCATTTTCCGCTGTTATCCGCTTTAAAATCGAAGGTGGAAAGCACAATCCTCTCTCTGGCATTCGCTATGAGAGACAGCCTTTCTTTTAGCGCCTCTTCATTCGTGAACAGGATTTTTGCCCGCTCTCCACTCTCCGCATCGCTATAAAATTCTTCTATATGGAAGTTCTCCTTTGTTTCCTCCGTTGCCGCTCCCTGCCCGGTATACGGTACGCACACGAAAAGCACGTATACAATAAGCAGCACGGGAATGGCAATAAGAATAGCTTTTTTCATAAAATCCGGTATCCTTTCTACAACTGCGCCTATTATACCATATACCGGATTTCTTTTAAATTATTCTTTTACACCGCCGATGGTAAGTCCTGCTACAAAGTACCTTTGCAGAAAAGGATACAGGCAGACAATGGGCAGCATGGTGATAATGGTTGCCGCCGCTCTCACCGTAATCGGTGTTACCGCACTGGCACTCGCTACGTTTTTTGCCCCATCCGCACTGCCGCTCTGCTGCATAACGGAATTTAAGAGCTTCATCAGTTCATACTGCAGCGTGGTATACTGGGACTTCATACGGTTATACAGCATGGCATCAAACCAGGAGTTCCACTGGTATACCGCCACAAACAAGGCTACTGTCGCATATACCGGCTTGCACAGCGGAGAAATAATCTTCACAAATATGGTAAAATAACCCGCTCCGTCAAGCTGCGCCGACTCTTCCAGGGAATCCGGCAGTCCCTGCATATAGGTACGAAGCACCAGCATATTGAAGGCGCTGACCGCACCGGGAACCACATAAACCCAGAAAGTACCTGTCAGGTGCAGGTTTTTATAAAGTAAGAATACCGGAATCATACCACCGTTTACATACATGGTAATAACCCAGAACAGGGAAAGCTGGGAGCGGAACAAAAAGTTCTTGCGGCTCACAATAAATGCAAGCAGTGCATTACTGGCAAGAGCGAGTCCTGTTCCCAGAATGGTTCTCAGCACGGTTACAACCGCCCCCGTTATCATATTCTGTTTGCTGAAAACCGTCCTGTAATTCTGCAGGGTAAATTTTCTCGGTATTAAATGGATACCTCCCCGTACCGCATCGATACCGTCGTTAAAGGAAAGCGCCAGCGTATTTAGTACCGGATACAGGGTCACAATAACAAAAGCCAGCATAAATAAAGTGTTGCAGGTCACAAAAATAATATCTGCCGCGGTTTTTTTCTTTCTCATTTTCTGCCTCTCAATCTGCCGGAAACCGGCTTTCTTCTAAGAAACGGGACTTTTAGAACAATCTCTCTTCTCCCATTTTTTTGGCTGCGCCGTTGGCAATCAGAATCAGGATTATGCTGACCGCACTCTTAAATATACCGGCTGCCGTACCAAGAGAGTAATCATTCTGGCTGATACCCCAGGTGAGCACGTAAATATCAATGGTATCTGATACGCTTTTAATCAGACCGTTTCCTAAAAGATACTGCACTTCAAATCCTACATTTAAGATATTTCCCACATTCATCAGAAGAAGAATCATAATGGTGGGTTTTATTCCCGGCAGGGTTATGTATTTAATCTTTGCCCATCTGCCTGCACCGTCAATGGATGCCGCCTCATACAGACAGGGGTCAATAGAAGTAATCGCAGCTAAGTAAATGATGGCATTCCAGCCGGTTTCCTTCCATACATTGGCAAATGCCACAATGGGCCAGAAATAACCGGGTTTTGCAAAAAAGTTCACCGGAGTATCCACAATTTTCAATGCCATCAGAATTTCATTGATAATACCGGTTCCGGAAAGAGCATCATGCAGGATACCGGTTACAATAATCCAGGATAAAAAGTGCGGCAGATAGGAAATGGTCTGAATACTCTTCTTTGCCGCCTTACTTTTCACTTCGTTTAACAGAATGGCAAACAGAATTGCCATAATAAAGGTTGTTACAAGATTCAGTACACCCATACCCAGGGTGTTTCGCAATACTTTAATAAACGTGGCATCATGAAACAGGAACCTGAATTTATCTAATCCGACAAATTTAGAATGTAAAAATCCATCCTTAGGTTTATAGTTCTGAAATGCCATAATCCATCCGCCCAAGGGCAGATAGTAAAAGACAACGCCGTAGATTACAAAAAAAGCAGAGCAAATCAGCAGAAACTTCTGTTTTTTTATTTCTTTCCAGGTTATTTTGGGACCCGGAGTTTTTTTCTTTTTCTCCGCTGTCATAGCAAAACCTCCTATTTTTCTTTAAAGTTTGGGCAGCCATGTGGCCATCCGGCACATAGCTGCCCACTCATGTTTACCCTTTTGTTCTCCGCAATGTCTTACTGTCCCATTGCAGCACGTCTCTCCAGCTCTGTCTGCATCTCAGCCAGGAAGTCCTGTGGATTGGTTGCATTATAAACCTTCATATAATTGTCCCATGTGGAAGCAAAATCAGAAGCCATAACTACCTTCGGCAGCCATTCATGCTTGACTTCACCCATCTTTGTCCATGCCACACCACCGGGGGTTTCGGTTGTGAGCGTATTGGAATACGAATACATCGGGAACCAGGGACCGGTTTCTTTGACTACAGAACCAACCATGTCCACGTAGTTGTCGGCGCCGTATGCTTTGAAGCATTTTACCAATGGCTCTGCCATACCGTTCTGGAATTCAGACGGCTGCTCGGCGGGCTGCATGGCATTCTTTCCATCCTTGCTGGTTCCGAGCCATTGCGGGAAATAGGAATAGGTACATAAATGGGAAGCCTGATAACCGGTATCAGCTGCATTTACTCTCTGTTCCTCGGTCCTGTAATACAAACCGTTTTCATCCACTTCATAGTCAATTCCTTCCACACCCCAGAAACGCAGGTCATGGATTTCCTGATCCAGGCAGGAATTCATGAAACGGAAAGCAGCGTCCACATCTTTACAGCTTGTGGTGATGGCAATACCGTTGGAAGCATTTAAGGTATCACCGTAGGTATGCCACATCTGATCCATACCCTTGTCAATGGTCAGTCCCAGGGGAACGTAATTGCAGCCTTTTAAGTCAAGCCCCTGCTGTTTGAATACATCATTTACATTGTAGGCGAAATCCCACCACTGGTCACACATACCTAAGACGGCGCCGGTGGAAAGCTTTGCGATATATTCGTCATAGGTCTGGGTTGCAAATTCCGGATCAACCATTCCCTTTGCATACTCTTCATTCAGCTTTTCAAAATATCTCTTTGTGGTTTCGGTAGTATTGTAGTCCACAACCTTCATATTATCGGTGTCTACAATAACCGAACCGTCATTGGGATAGCCGTCTAAGAACTGCCCCGCATTCTCAATACAGAAATATCTCCAGTCCTCGCAGAGAATGGTGTACGGAATATTCGCGGTGCCGTCATCCATGGTCGGATTGGCTTCCATATATCTCTCGATTACATCGAAATAATCATCCAGTGTTTCGATTTCGGGATATCCCGCCCATTCCAAAACTCTTACCTGAATCCAGAAGGCTTCATCGTTATGTGTGGTAGTCTTATCTTCCCCATACTTGTTCTGGAACACGTTTGCCCAGTAAATATGTCCGTCATCCTGGCGGAAAGATTCCCACTCTGCATCCGAATACATTTCCTTGATATTCGGATATTTGTCAATATAATCGTCCCAGGCAACCAGAGCTCCCGCATCGTACAGGGGCTTCATGGAATCGCCGCCGTTGATAAAATCGGGATATTCCCCTCCTGCAATAATGGTACCGATGGCTTCCGCATCTGTCTGTCCGGTCAGCCAGGTTTCCTTTACTCTGACGCCGGTCTTCTTTGCTATAATTTCCTGCACATCGTTTCCGTCATTAATTTCCGCATCCGGCATTGCCGTAAACATAGTGAAAGTAATAATTTCATCATCTGCATACTCTTTGTCGCGAAGCGCCCCCACGCCTGCCTCTGCTTCTTTGGTTTCGCCGTTGCCGGTCGTGCTCGTTCCTGTTGTTGCATTGCCATCTGTGTTGCCTGCTTTGTCACCGCATCCGGCCAATACCGTTGCCAGCATACAAGTGCCCAATAGCAGTGCTGTGATTTTCTTACCTTTCATGATAACCCTCCCTTGTTATTTGTTATTTGATAATTCTATTATAAATAAAGAGCTGACAAAAATCTCCCGATAAACTATGGCATAAAACAGGATAAACTACAGAACAGCACTTTCTTTTTCTACAGCTTCCGCCGGCATCTGCCTTGCGTTTTTGCGGTATTTCGCCGGTGTGCAGCCGTTGATTTCTATAAACTTGCGGATAAAATAATCCGTATCATGATACCCTACATCTTCTGCCACCGCACTTATCTTTTTGTCCGTCCGTACCAGTTGGACGGCAGCCTGCCCGATACGATAGGCGTTCAGATAATCCTTAAACGATTGTCCGTATTTCTTCCGGAATATCTGACCTAAATAGGAGCTGTTCACAAAATAGGTCCGGCTCAAATCCTTCAGTGTCAGGTTTTCGGCATAATGCTCCCTCACTTCTTTTTCCACGGATAATAGTACACCCTTGGAGACATTTCCACGCAGCTGCACCAGATACTCTGCATATTCGCATGCAAAACGCTTCAGGTGCATGGTACTTCCTTTTTCCATTCCTTCCTCCGATACATTCCGCATAATATACAGAAGCACCTCTTCCTGGTCCACCGATTCGTCCTGCTCCACAGCCAGATGCGTCATCTGGAACAGCAGATAGTTGATATTCATGTTAATCAGGTCTTCCGAGAAACCGGAAGCCTTCATTTCCGCAAACAGCACCTCCACACTTTTGTGAATCTCGGAAATCCGGTTCTGCTCCACAGCCCCCAGCAGTCTGTCAAGACTCTGCTTGCAGAGGACATTCCGGCCCTTCATGGCTGTGCTGTCTTTTACTTCCGTAAAAAGGTTCTGCACAGTCCGGGACTGCCGCAGGGGCCGCAGCATCCCGGCATTGTTTTTCCGTATGCTTTCCCTTTTCCCTCCTACTTTTTTGATAAGGGAGAGCAGGGATTCCCTCGATACCGGCTTTAAGATATATTCCATACAGGAGCAGGCAATCGCCTTTTGTGCATAGGCAAATTCATTATATCCGCTTAAAATGGCGAAACAGGCATCTGAAAGTTTTTCCTTTTTCACTTTTTCCAGCAAAGTAAGACCGTTCATCACCGGCATTTCTACATCCGTGAGAATAAGATCGACTCCCTCCTTTGGGTTTTCCTTCAGAAATTCATACGCTTCCTGTCCGTTTGCCGCCGTTTTCACAATTTCACAATCTTCTTTTCCCCAGTCAATCAGCATGGTAAGCCCTTTCAGAATAAACGGCTCATCATCCACAAGCATAACCTTCAGACACATTGTTTTCACCCTTCCCTTTCATAGAAAAATATCCTTCTTTTCCAATACCTCCACCGGAATACGGATTGTCATCAGTGTCCCGGCTCCCTTCTCGCTTTCCAATTCAAACTGTGCCCTGTTTCCGGTAACCATTTTCAGTCTGAGACAGGCATTGGCAATGCCCACATGGTCGCTCCGGCACATTTCATCCACATCGGAAATATTTATTTTCTCCCGGAGTCTCTCGACTTCCTCTTCCTCCATGCCGGCGCCGGTATCCTCCACCTCCATGTACACAAAACCGTTCTGACCATATATACGGAGGTAGACGTAGCATGGTACGGTCTTTTTCTCCACTCCGTGCACACAGGCATTTTCCGTAAAGGTTGCCAGTGTCAGCCGGGGAATGAGATACTCCCCGCATCCTTCTTCCACCTCCAGTTCATAATGCAGGCGGTCCCCAAACCGGTACTGCTGGAGCTGCAGGTAGGCTTCCACAAAAGAAAGCTCTTCTTTGATGCTTATCATGTCCCGTGACCACTCGGCATTCTGTCTCTCTAAAAGCGCCAGCCGCTCAATCATACAGGCGGTTTCTTCTTCCCCCTTCATAATGCTGTGCATCCGTATGCTTTCCAGTACATTGTAAAGGAAATGCGGATTTATCTGGCTGTGTAACGCTAAAAGCTCCGCTTTCTGCCTGGCAAGATCCACCTTCTGCTTTTCCATCCGGTCCGTATAAACAGTCTTAATCAGTTCCCGCAGTCTTACCACCATCCGGTTATAGTTCTGCATCAGACTGCCGATTTCGTCCTTTCCCCTGACATCCGGAATCTCCTGAAGGGTCTGAAGTTCCACCTCATCAAAGGCTTTGCTAAGCACCATCAGCCGGGAAACAATGGATTTATGGAACACATAGGCCATCCCCCCCGGGAACAGGATATTCAAAGCCAGCATAAGCATAATGGTCACGGCATGATCCCGCATCATGGAAAGAAGCTCACTTTTGGTTTCCATGACAAGAATACGGTAATTTTCCCCATACAGTTCGAACTGCTTTTCATACCCCACAGGCTCTGTACCTGTCAGATAGGAAAAATCTTCTTTATTATTTGTATAAGCCGTGTTGGAAAGCAGAATCCGGTCACCCGCACAGACATATACCGGTGCATGGAATTTAATCTCCTGCAGCCTTTTTTCCAGGGTTGCATAATTTAAGTCAATGCGTATCAGTTTTGTCTTTTCCATTTCCCGGTAATAGTTCAGCCTTCTTACCAGGGAAATCCTTCGCTTGCCCGCCGCCGATGTCCATTTGTCTCCCATGTAATAGTATGCCATCACCACATCCCCGTCACTGTCAAGGAGCTTGCGGCACCAGTCCTCCTCCTGCACGGAGGAAAGCTTGTAAAAATGGGAACCGTTTACTATGGTTTCGTTATCGGCACACATAACCACACTGACGCTGCCGTAACCGATACCTGTTTCGTAAAAATTCCGTTTTTCCACTTCCCTGCTGGCTTCGTAAAAGCTCAGACCGTCCGGATATTCCGTTTCTAAAAACTCATAGACGGAGCGGTTGATATATACCGTATTGGCAAGCTTCGCCGCCTCCGATACCGCATAGGTAAAATCATTCTGCGCCGTTTCCGCCATACTCTCCATTTCATAACGACGCTCCTTAATTTCCCCTCTGTATAAAATGGAAAACAGGACGCCGTCCGTGATGAACAGCGGCAGAAGTACACAGCAGACATAGAAAAGCACAAGCTTTTTCCGGATACTGTAATCATTAATTTTATTTTCTAAGACATTCCCTAATTTTCCCATAACAGTTCATCTTCCGTACGAAGCGTCACCGACTGCACCTTTACTCCTGTAAGCTCTTCACTCCTGCGGTCCGGCGCCTGGCCGCCCACATACACTTTCGCTTCCCCTTTGCAGATACGGAAATTGCCCTCTTTGTCACAGAGTCCGAAGGCATCCTTCGCCAGGTGAATGCTCACTTCTTTTTCTTCCCCCGGTCTTAACGTAACCTTCCTGATTGCCTTCAGCTGGGCATTGGGAGTATCTTCTTTTTCAATCTTTATGTAAACCTGTACCGTTTCCGTACCGGTTCTCTTTCCGGTATTTTTTACCGTTACCGTAATATCGGTTCCGTCTTCCCCCACCTGTTCTCCCCGGACTGTCAGATTGCTGTAAGCATAGGTGGTGTAAGAAAGTCCGTATCCGAAGGGATACAGGGCATCCTGCTTCATGTAGCGGTAGGTTCTGCCCTCCATGGCGTAATCCGTAAATGCCGGGAGTTCCTCCGTTCCTTTATAAAAAGTAACTGGCAGATGGCCCTCTGGATTTATGTCTCCGAACAATGTTTCCGCCAAAATTCTTCCGCCTTCCGCGCCAGGATACCAGCCCTGTATAATGGCGGGCACATGCTTCTCCGCCCAGTTGACTGCCAGTGCGCTTCCGGAAAGAAGGATTAAAACCACCGGCTTTCCGCTATTGACGGCAAGCTCTAAGATTTCCTGCTGCCTGCCGGGTAAATTCAGATCCGGCTTATCCCCGCTGGCATACTGGTTGCCGGTGTCGCCTTCCTCTCCTTCCAGTCCCGCATCCAGACCTAAGCAAAGCACCACCACATCACTGGCTTCACAGACAGCTTCCACCTCTGCATTTCTGTCCTGCCCCTTACTTAGCGGACTGACATAACCAAGATGCAGATGGCAGCCCTCCGAATAGAGTACTCTGACCTCATCCCCCAGATATTCCTGTAATCCTTCCAGAACCGTCACATAACGGGAAGCCGTTCCTTCGTAATTCCCCACCAGCGCCCTCCGGTTGTTGGCATTGGGTCCGATCACCCCGATGGTTTTTATCTGTGTACGGTCAAGCGGCAGCAGATTATTTTCATTTTTTAAGAGCACAACGGATTTGGCGGAAGCCTTTCTGTTTAATGCCCGCATTTTACTGCTGTCCACTGCCGTATACGGTATACTGTCGAAGGGTGTTTTCCCCTTTCCGTCAAACATTCCTAATTTCATCCGGGTGGTAAACAGATATACCAGTGCCTCGTCCACCCTGCTTTCTTTTATCATCCCTTTTTCCACCGCCTCTTTTACATACACAAACAATTCCCCACAGTTTAGGTCGCAGCCGTTATTGACCGCCATGGCAACAGATTCCAGAGGTCCTTCCGTTACCTTGTGCCCCTCATGAAAATCCCGGATGGCCCAGCAGTCGGAAACCACATGGCCTTCAAATCCCCATTTTTTACGCAGGATATCCGTAAGCAGGGTTTTGCTTCCACAGCAGGGTTCCCCATTCGTCCGGTTATAAGCACCCATGACCGCTTCCACTTTTCCCTCCTGCACACATGCCTTAAATGCAGGAAGATACGTCTCATACAGATCCTGTCTGGAAACCTCGGCATTAAATTCATGCCGCAGGGACTCCGGTCCGCTGTGTACGGCAAAATGCTTGGCGCATGCCGCCGCCTTCAGATAATTTTCATCATGTCCCTGGATGCCTTTCACGAAACGGACGCCCATACGGGAAGTCAGATGCGGGTCCTCCCCGAAGGTTTCATGCCCTCTTCCCCATCGCGGGTCGCGGAAAATATTCACATTGGGCGACCAGAAGGTAAGTCCCTTGTAAATGTCCGTATCCCCGAATTTCTGCTGCATATTAAATTTGGCACGTCCTTCCGTAGAAACCGCATCCGCTACCTCTTCCGCCAGGTCTTCGTCAAAGGTAGCCGCCAGACCGATTGCCTGGGGAAATACGGTTGCGGTGCCGGCTCTTGCCACACCGTGAAGTGCTTCGTTCCACCAGTTATATGCTTTGATGCCCAGCCTGTCGACAGCTGCTGCCCCATGTACCATCTGGGACACCTTTTCCTCCAATGTCATCTGTGCCACAAGCTCTTTTGCTCTTTCCTGAAATTCTTTTATCTTTTCTTTATTTTGTGTTAAATCCATAACCGATACCTTTCTTTCCTTTCTTTTTCCGTTAAAGAAGTTTTGTTGTAAGAAGCTTTGTCCTATAAGAAAATTGTAAACATACGCGTCCTATGCTGCCTTTCATTTATTGCTCATTACTTATCAGATATTGCTAATTTACACCGGTACATTTTACTATATTATACATTTTTCTTATGCAATTCATGCAATATGGCACGTTTCCGTAAAATATACGTGGACAATATGCGCAAGATGTGAGAAACTGAGGTTAGAAAAGGAGGGCTTTCCTATGATTCAGATTTTAAATGGCGTAAGAGAAACCGTGGATTACGATTCTTACCGGGGCTTGAAGCTGTACCACAATGTGGAAACAGAGGATTATCCCCTGCACTGGCACACCGCACTGGAAATCATTATGCCCTACACCAACACCTATACTGTAGAAATTGACAAGACTCCCCATGTGCTGCAGGAGGGGGATATTTTCATCGTACCGGCGGGCGTACTGCACAAACTGATGGCCCCGCCTTCCGGAGAACGGTTAATTCTGTTATTTGACTATGCTCTTCTGTGCAACGTACAGGGCATGGATACCCTGCTGCATTCCCTGCACCCTTATGCCCTCATTTCCGTTTCCGCTTACCCGCAGCTTAATGAAAAACTGCGGCATATCTTAAATGAAGTAACCGATGAACATGAAAAAAAGCCTCCTTTTACGGAAGCTTATATCTACTCGCTTATGATTCAGTTCTTTGCCCTGCTCGGTCGGACCAGCTTTACAGAGAAAAACCGTTTTCCGGGAATCACCGTACACAAGCAGCATGAATACGTGGAAAAATTTATGGAGGTCTGCAACTATATCACAGAACACTGCACAGAAAATCTGACCTTAGACGATTTAGCCTCCTTATCCGGCTTTTCCCGTTTTCACTTTTCCCGGCTTTTTAAGCAGTTTACCGGCATGTCCTCGTATGATTATCTGACCCAGAAGCGCATCACCTTAGCGGAGCAGCTTCTTATCCAGCCCGGAATCTCCATAACGGATGCCGCCCTGCAGTCCGGCTTCGGCAGTATTTCTGCCTTTAACCGGATTTTCAAGGACAAAAAAGGCTGCACACCCTCCGAATACCGGAAATTAGGACAATAATCCGCCGTCATTTCTCCGGCGGGTGTGCAGGCGGACCGCCGGTCATTTTCTCCGATGGTCCGCCTACGGATTGCCGGTCATTTTCTCTGCAAGGTCAGCCAGCAGTTCGCCCACGTCCTTTTTATTGTGCGGATGCAGATCATTGTCCTCTCCCAGTCCTATCGTCCGTACCATTCCGGTACCTGGCAGCGTTAGAACTTTTTCCTGCTCCAGCCGCATGGCACACCAATCGCTGTCCCTTTCCTCTTCATTTCCGTAATAGGTTTCTATCTTAAAATTGGGAAGCTGCACATAAAGAAACGGCAGTCCGTTGTCCTTCCGGGCTTTCCGGTAGCCCACAATTAACCGTTTTAATTTGTCCGCATAGGTAAGCACTCCCGGCATATGGGCATTGGCTTCTCCCTGATACCACAAAAATCCGGCAATCGGAAAAGCCTCGCAGGGTGCCGCCATGCCGTTATACAATCCGGTGCTGCGCCAGTTAATAAAATCTACCGGCGGACGTTTTTCACATACGGCTCCCACTTTTGCCTGAAAAGTCCCCGATAACGGGATCTCCCCGCTCTCTGTTTTAAGGCAGAACGGTTTTCCGGGCGTAATTCTGCCCTCTCCCTGTTCCGATATCAGGCGGATGACTAAAAAGTTTTCTCCCGCATGCAGCATCCCCGCTTTCACCGGATACCGCCGCTCCGGGTACTGGTATGCCGTGCAGCCCACCAGACTACCGTTTACATAAACTTCATCCGCATCCACCATGGTTCCCAGACAGAACACACTGTCCTGTGCCGCCATTTCCTTTGTCACCGTAAAATGCCTTGCCAGCCAGACACTGCCGCAGAGTCCCCGGTAGCCGGTGTTCCGGAAAAAGAAGGGAACGTCTATCCGGGAAGAATCGTCCCGGTGTTCTGCTTTCTCTTCCTTCCGCCCGCTTTCTTCGTTCTTATTCCAGGCTTCTTCCTGCATCCACGCACCCTTTATGCCGGCATCTTCTTTCTGCAGTCTGCCGTACCATTCCGCCGTGCTTTTCTCATTCTTTTCTTCCTGCTCTTTCCGCCAGTCATCCTGTGCGTAGCGTTCTGCTTCCGCCAGGCAGTCATCATACCCCTTTAACATTTCCCGGCTCATAAAAGCCTCTATTTTGGCTCCGCCCAGGCTCACATTTAAAATGCCTACCGGCACACCGGTCCGATCCCATCTTTTTTTCGCAAAGAAATAGGTGCAGGCGGAAAAATCCAGAACATTCTTCGGATTTGCCGGTTTCCATTTCCCGGATAAAGGCTCCGAAAGCGGTCCGTGAAAGTCTGCATGCTCCGCAATCTTAAACGAGCGGATATAAGGATTTTCACAGTTTTTTATTTCTTCTTCATAATAAGGCGCCACCCAGCTCACAGGCAGTTCCATGTTGGACTGACCGCTGCAATACCAGACATCTCCGATGAGAAGATGCTTTCTTTCGAGCCACTCTCCGGCTTCATCCTCTACCCTTAGGGTATAAGAACCGCCCGCCTCTCTTGCCGGGAGGAAAGCCGAGAAGCTTCCCGTTTCATCCGTCCTTACATGCCATGCCTGTGTTTTTTCATCCGATGTCCTGCCTTGCTCCGGTGCCTCTCCTTGCTCCGGTACCCCTCCTTGCTCCTTGTTTTTGGGGAGCTTACGGTCCGCCTCTTCCCTTGCAAGACTGATACTTACCGTTCTTCCCGGTAAATCCCATCCCCAGATGTGTATGTCTTTTCCTCGTTGTAAAACCGCATAATCCCCCAACAGGCGCGGCAACCGTAAATCCCCCATACTGTTCTCCTCTTTTCTGCTCTTCTTTTCCGCATGAAAGGCTTTTATCCGTTCACCTTTCCATTCATTACCTTTCCTTTTATTACTTTCCCACAATTTTCTTCACCACCGGCACCTTAGACAGCACATAAACTGCCGCTCCGCTTATCAGTGTAATCAATGCGTCAATCAAAGGCACGGCAATGGCTGCCGGTGCAAATAAAGTGGTACCGCCCAGCCATCCGTAAATCCGCAGAAACAACGGATGAATGAGGTAAATCCCCAGGGTAAGCCCTGCCAGTTTGCCGCAAATTCCAGATGGCCTGCTGCCGGCAGGCTGTTCACTGCCGGAACTTAGCACATTGCTTGCTGTCTGTCCGTTTTCAGGAAGCTCTTGCTGCTTTCTGCCGGACACGCCGTCACGCAGCAGCAGGAAAATTGCCGCAGCTCCGATAAATGCCGTTACGGAGAAGGGCGTATTTAATACGGTAGACATAACGCCGGTCTTCACCGACCAGGCGTTGCACACCGCAATCTCTATTCCCATGGCTATTACACCGCCAAGCCCAAGCGCTGCCTTTTTTTGTGCGGATAACTTCGGCACGTATTCATGCAGTACATGCCCCAATACATAATAGGTCACGTAGCCGCCAAAGAAGGAGCAGTCAAACTGGTTATACAGACTTTCCACAATCGTCCGGTAAGGGAATTCAAATTTCAAAGCCGTCGGCAGCAGGATGGAATAGCCAAAGCCCAGTGCGCAGAACAACATACATTTTTTCTTCTCCGCCGCAAAGGATTTTAAGAACGGCGTCAGAAGATACAGCACCGCCAGCATGGGCAGATACCACATATGATACATTCCTTTTCCCAAAAGAGATTCCAGTACAATTTGTTTTTTCACATTGGTAAAATTCCATACAGTGCCGTTTTCCAGGAAATTCACCACGTTGTAAAACAGAAGCCAGAAGAAATACAAAAAAACAATCCTGGGAATTTTCTTTGTATAAAATTTCTTTACCGTGACATCATACGAGGGTGCCAGAAACAACGCCCCACTTATCATCACAAACAACGGCACGCCTAAGATGGACAGACAGTCCAGCCCGTTCATGACCTTGAAATTCAGACTTTCCACCGGCACCTGCTCCAAATTGAATGCCGACACATGCACGCCCACCACCAGTATGCACGCCACCAGGCGCAGAGCCTCCAGATAGGCAATGTGATTTTTTTCCGTGTGTTCCATAATTTGTCCCTTTTCGTATGTTGTCAATTTGTTACCTGCCTTACTTTTCGTTTTCTGCCGCGGAAGTTTCAGGAAGGAATTTCCGGATAGCCTCTTCGCACAGATTTTCTCCTATGACAATGAGCACTTTCTGCCCCGCCTCAATGGGTTTTAACGAAATGGCATCATGGGTGGCATTTAACTGCAGCCATTCTCCCGTAGGTTTCTGTATAAACCCTTTTACCCGGAAAATCCGGCCGCAGGCTTCGGCCTTCATCATAGCCGAGACTGCTTTTTTGAGCTCCTCTTCTGTAATTTCTATGTTCATGAAAAACAATGAGTCAAAGCCCTTGAAGTCACCCAGATCCATTTTGATATAGCTTTCCGATACATAACCGCAGGCTGCTAATTCCTGTAAATCCTGCTCCTGCAAATCCGGAATGCCTTTTCGGATTACCTCTTTATCCAGTCTTCTTTTACATTTCACCTGCTCCAGCGCCTTGTTTAACCGTTCCACCGTTCTGTCCATTTCCTCCGGTGTGGCTTCGTCCGCCCGGCTTAAAATAATGCGTCCGGCATCCGCGGCTTCACTTGCCAGCAGATATTCTGCCTCTTTTGACAGGTTTTCCTGCAATTTTGCGTCCACAATGGCAATTACATTGCCGATTTCGTACCACTGGTCAAGTGGTTCCTCGTATAATGCATCAAAAAATTCATCCACATCGTAAATGCCGGACGGCTCCACAATCACTCTGTCGTATCCGCACATTCCCATGGCAATCAGCTTGGTTTTGAATCGTCTGCGGTGACAATCCCGGTCGCATCCACCGGAAACCATTTCCAGCTCGCAGTTATCCCCTAAAAGGTCCTGCAAAAGCATCATATCCACATTGATGGCGCCAAAATCATTTTCTAAAATGCCGATATGCAGCCCCCGGTCAATCAGATATTCGGCATATTTCCTTATGAAAGTTGTCTTACCGGAACCTAAAAAACCGGTAATCAGATCAATCTTTACCATATACTTTCCACATCCTTTTCGCAGCCGTTTTTACACTACCACTCTTCGCCGGGGTACTGCATGCCCCAGTCTTTGCGCACCTTTGTCATCATTGCCATAACATCCCGCGTAAAATCACACTGCATCGCTGCTGCGTTGCCTTCCCGGAGAGCCTGTTCCATATCGGTCATTTCATAATAAAGCGCCATTTCCGTTTCCCCCGCAGCAACTTCCCTTCTGTTGCCGGTTTCCGCATCCACAATCACAGCCTTGTCCGCTCTCGGATATTCCATAATCTCAATATACCCTTTTTCACAGCTGATCATAGCACGCTTCGGCTGCTTGGAATGCATGGAAAGCGCCACCGTTGCCATCTGCCCCTTGGTATTCTGCAAAAGCATCGTCGCCTGCTCGTCCACACCGGTGGGGGCTTCCTTCCACTGGCTCACAATAAATTCCGGCGCCTCTTCCATAAAGCCTCTCACTACGGACAATGCATAAACGCCGATATCCAGCATGGCGCCGCCCGCCAGATGCGGATTGAAAAAACGGTTCTTCATATCGTATTCCTTAAAGCTGCCGAAATTCATGGTAATCATCTGTACCCTGCCGAGCTCGCCGCTTTTCACGATTTTCCAGAGTTCTTTGTATAACGGCATGTGCCAGATGGTCATGGCTTCCGCCAAAATCAGATTGTTTTCCGCAGCCAGTTCACGCAGTTCCTCCAGCTCCCTGCTGTTTAAGGTAATGGATTTTTCCGCCAGCACATGCTTGCCGTGCTTCAAGGCTTCCTTAATAAAGGTATAATGTGTATTGTGCGGACTGGCGATATAAATGATGTCCGCCTTTTCATCAAAAAACATATCCTCTATATTGTCGTAAACCTTTTCCACCTGATACTTTTTCCCGAATGCCACGGCTTTTTCATGGGTCCGGTTTCCCACCGCATACAGTCTTTTGCCCATTTTCTGCAATGCCTGCGCCATTTCATTGGCAATCACACCGGTTCCCAAAACTGCCCAGTTTAAGTTTTCTTTCATATGTCACCCTGCCCTTTACTTTTATTTATTGTTTCCCGGTATTTACCGACTTCTGTCATTTTTCTTCTGCCTTTATGCCTTCCTAATTTGCCTTGATTATACCATTTCCGCAGGGAATTATCTACCGAAAAAAGGGTAAGAAACAGAGGGACAAAATAAAAACCGGAGAGCCTTCCTCTCCGGTTCAAATATTTACACAATCAGTTCTTTATAAAATTCTGCATAATCTTTTCTCTTGTCCTTGGTAAATTTAATTGCTGCTCTGGGATGCTGGTTTAACTGACCGGTCATCAGGTACTGCAAATCATAGCCCCATACAACACCGTCTTCTTCCAGCTTTACCATGTAATCGGAAATAAAACGGAATACCGGGTAGGTATTGTACTTGGGATTTTTTAAGAAGCCGAGCAGCAGCTCCATGGCACAGTTGCCGGCGCCGCGTCCCATTCCTTTGTAGGTGGCATCCAGCCAGTTTACACCGTCACCGCAGGCTTCAATGGTATTGGCGAAGGCAAGCTGCTGGTTGTTGTGGGCATGAATACCAAGCTGTTTGCCGTATTTGGTCGCTGCTTCCATGTAAATATCCACAATACGTTTCATTTCTTCCGGATAAATGGAGCCGAAGCTGTCTACAATGTAAATGGTATCCACCGGAGTCTTGCCCAGCATATCCAGCGCTACCTTAAGGTCTGATTCCTGCGTCTGGGAAATTGCCATGATGTTGCAGGTGGTTTCATATCCTTTTTTATGCGCATCTTCAATCATGTCAATAGCTTCGGGCATCTGATGAATGTAGGCTGCCACACGGACCATATCCACCGGGCTGTTTACTTTTTCATCAAAATCGTTTTTATCATGTCTGCCGATATCCGCCATAATGGCCAGTTTCAAATCAGTATCGTTTTCTCCTACGATTTCCCGGATATGGTCATCACTGCAGAATTTCCACTTACCGAATTTTGTTTCATCAAATACTTTCTTGGAAGCACGGTATCCCATTTCCATATAGTCAACGCCCGCTTCCAGATTGGTCTTATACAATGCTTTCACAAAATCATCGGTAAAATAAAAATCATTTACCAGACCGCCATCACGAAGTGTTGCGTCCATAACCTTAATGGATGCTCTGTAACCTAATAAATGTTCAACCTGTTTCATATCATTACTTCCTTTCTGTCACTCACACGTCTTTTATATTCTTTAGCACTTTAATCTTTAGGGCTTTGACGCGTTGAAGTGTTAAATGCAATATAGCAGAAACAGAAGAAGAAGTCAACTGTTTTTTATTTAAATTCAAGAAAGAAATTTCTTAATTCGTTTGCCCCTGTCAGGCTGATTAAAATTATTTTAACTGTAAAATAACTGTTTCGGACTCTTGGGTTTATCCGGAATACTCATTTTTATAATCCCTTTCTCAACCAAGGGCATTACGTGCGTCTGAATGGCATATGTTATGGAATTTAATCCCAGATATTCACAAATGTTTTCCCTCTCGCTCTGGGCAACAAAAGAAAGAATCTGAAGCACACGGTCCGCAATAAAGGTTCCCATAAGGTCCTTCCCCTGCCTGGTATCCAGCAGAGGCATATCTACAACGCAGATATCTATATTTCTCTCTTTGGTTAACACCCTCCACTGGTTCTGAATTTCCTCATAATTTCTTCCGGCACATGAAGTTCTCTCATAGCAATCATCTGCCGCTCTTCATTCTGTTCCTGACTGGATACCCTTATGTATGCATATTCTTTTGTCATAGTTTGCTATTCTCCTATCTTTACAGCCAATCTGCTGTTTCCTTTTATGTAAGAATAGCAAAGCCCCCGGGGAGTTTTCACTCTCAGGGGGCTGTAAAACCGCATATTTCTTTATTTGTTATCAAAACTTCCTGTCTTCATTTCTTTTTTATCCGTACCAGCTTAAAGCTGCGGGCCGGCACCTTCACGCATACGCGGTGGTTCTCCGTACCGACCGTTTCTATGGTCTTTTCCTGCGGCGTAACAATCTCTGCTTCTGCAATCTCAAAGAGAGGTAATTCCAGTGTGCAGGTATCTTCACGGTCACACGGATTTTTCAAAAGCACATTCATGGCATCCTTCTCTGCTGCCGGGTAGACATGCAGTACTTTCGTTTCCCCTGTGGCAGAAAGAAAGGCTTCTTCTTTCGCCTGTGCCGAAACGGCAGCGCCTATGAGGCAGGGTTTCTTACTCCGAATTCCTTCCTCTAAAAATGCCTTTGCCTCGAAACGGTCCGAACAGGTAAGTTGATAGGAAAATTCCATCCTTCCGGACTGGTTTGCCATGAAATTGGTATCCCAATAGTTATTCAGTGCCCAGGCAAGGAGAAGCGGATTTTCTTTCCTCGCGATCCGGTGGCTTTCCCGTCCGAAGAAAAATCCTCCCGGCTGTACCATCGGGGCATCGGGGCAGAACAGGCTCACACAGCATCCCGGTTCGTGTATGCTGATTCCGCTGTCCACCGTTACCCAGTCACGGCAGACATTTCCCATCTGTTCCTCATCCAGTCTGACAATCTCTCCCGCCGTGTCGTAGCTGCATTCCCAGCCTTCCTTCATCTTCAGCGGAACTGTAAAGTATAGGGACTCGGGCTCATAAACCGGCTGCTTTATAAATTTCACCGTCATGTCTATCTCCGGCTTATAGGTATAAAAGGTAATCTTCTGTTCCATTTTTTCCGTACCGGGAAGTGTCAGCTCGCGCACCAGTGTCACCCGGTATTGTTCACGCAAAATCTTCCGGTCCGTGCAGACCGCCGCTGTATGCAGGCTCTTCCAGTCATGATTCCACTGGCTGATGCTTCTGTTTCCAAGTTCTACATCTCTTGGAAACAGGGTGGCGCGCACAGCGGGATTTTTTGTCTCATCAATGGTTTCCCGTACCGGGTCAAACAAACCATACTCACTCTCTTCATTGAGAATCTGCTGCCCGGTCTGCAGGGTCGTCAGCCGGCGGATACCTCCTTTTTCATCTATTCCGACCTCGTAATACGGCGTCTTAATGCCGTCATTTTCCACACTATAAGCCTGTGCTTTGTCATCACTTTCTTTTTTCCGTTCCTTAAGTTCTTCAAACGGCAGTACACGGTAGCTGAACGGCTGCATGGTAAGGAGTTCTCCGCTTAGCATCTCTTCACTGTTATTGAGATACGGCACATAGGATTTTGACCGCAGTGCGCTCAGCTGTCTGAAATCTTCTCCGTAACTCTCAGGATATGTCACTTCCATAGTCTGTACGCTATCGGAAGCATTGACCACCACAATGCCTTCCAGTCCATTGCTCTGATGCGGATTGTCACACAGTTTTTCCATCTGGTGACTCAGTGCATAGCCTGCCAGATCCGCTGCTTTGTAAGCCATCTCCACCTTGTGGACAAGCTGGGAATACGTTTCCGGAGAGTCCGGTTCCTTCACGGACTGGGAAGCACCCCAAGTATGCTCGTCAAAAAGTAAAGAATTCCTGTACGCTTCCTCTTTTACCCTCCGGTACTGGGGTTTTGCTTCCCCATTGAAGCACTCGATAACCTCCGCTTCCTGCAAAACCTGTTTTGCAAGACGGCTCACTCTTGTTTCCCGTGCCGTGCTGGCGCTGCCGAAATTCCAATAATCCGTCCAGTCTCCGCGATGCACAGGCAGAGACTCTTCCGCTTCCTGCATAATTTTTTCACGCAGCATATCTGCCGTCACAATACGGATTTTCTGCTCATGTCCTTCTTCATTATACTTTCTTATCAGATCCGGCAGTTCTAAGTCCGGACAGTTATTGTCGTAAAGAGGCGGATTGGTTGCCGTCAGGAACGCAAAATCTTTCTGATAGCCGTTTTTCGTAAGGCGGGTCACATATTCCTCGACCCCTTCCTGCATTCTTTCCGTGGAATGCTCCTGGGTAAACATAAACTGACTGAACAGGGAATAATGCTCGCCTATAAAACTGCGCAGCTTCCTGCCGTCGGACTGTTCCCATAAGAAGGAAGCCGGGCGGGCAAAAGGAATTCCGCCGAAGTGGATGTTGATTCCGGTCAGATAAAAGTCCACACCGCTGTCTAACATCACCTGCCCCAGTGTCCAGGGTTCTCCGTTGACGTCGTGGTTAATCGCCACTTTGATATCGGCGCCGGTTTCTTCCCGCAATGCATCCAAACCGGCTACCATATGCACCATTTCATTTAAGTCGCATCCCGGTGTGGTATGCATGGGAAATGCCGTCACGCAGATACGTTTCTCACGGATCAGCTCTTTCAGCAGGCTGATTCGTTCCGGCTCGGCCGTTTCCATCCATCGCTTCAATACATAATTGGCTTCTATGGTCCAGCAGAACCGGGACTCCTCCGGGTAGTCAGCAGTCCTAAGACAGATATCAATGGCCTGGTCAATATATTCGGACTGCAGTTCCAGTAAAAGCGGCTGCGGATGGGTATAGCCCACATCCAGATGGCTATGGGGCATACACCAGATTTCTTTTATGGTTGACATATTCTTACCTCCCTGCCTGTTAGCCTCTTATTGTTGCACGCAGAATTTTTGTTTCCCCGTCTAACGGCCGCATCACAAACTTTTTCACACTTGCGGGAATGATAAAGGTTTCTGCATAATGTACTTCATACGGTGCAAAGGAGCCGTCCGTACTCTCAATAACAGCGCCTTTTCCGCCTACCACATTGCAGGTGCTGACACTGCCTTCACATTCCAGCTCACACGGTTTCGTTAAGGTATACACTCTGGTTTCAATAAATTCCCTCTCATGCAGACCGGTTCTGACCACGGTCCTTCCTTCCTCTTCTTCCAGGGTTTTCCAGGGATTTATCAGGTTTTCTTTTACCCAGCCTGTGGTACGGTCCCATTGAATGTTTTGTTCGCCGTGTGCAATATGTACCGGTCTTGGAAGACCGTCCAGGCCCACACGTCCCCAGTCCCAAAGCTTAAAGGTGAATATATACGGTGTCGCACTGATTTCCAGCACCATGGTATTTTTGCCGCTGCAGTGTACGGTTCCGGCAGGGATCAGTAAATGATCGTGCTTCTTTACCGGCCAGGTATTGACATATTTTCCCGCGTCAAAGACAATCTCGCCCCGCTGGGCAGCCTTTAAGTCGTTTAACATTTCGTCTTTCTGAATGCCTTCTTTCAGACCAAGATATACCACGCTGTCCTCCTCGGCATCCAAAATATAATAGCTTTCGTCCTGGGTGTAATGCATCCCGAACGTTTCCTGAATGTACTCCGTCAGCGGGTGTACCTGCAAGGACAGATTCTGACCGTCCATGGTGTCCAGGAAGTCAAAACGGATGGGGAACTCCGTACCAAATCTGGCATGGACACGGTTTCCCAAAAGTGCTACCGGATGTGTAAATACCACGTCAATGGACGGCACTTCCACACGCACATCCCCAAACTGCATATAAATGCTGTTTTCTTCCGGCACGCCGTCAAAAGCCCATGCATAATTGGGACTCTTTCTGTCGAGGTCACAGATTTCCTTCATCCACTGCCCGCCCCAGACTTCCGGTGCGAAATAGGGAACCAGACGGAACGGCTCGCTGCTGAATGTTTCCAGTCCTGCCCGGAAGCCGTCACCGCTTACCATCTTCGGCTGGTCCTTTACGTTGGTATCCAACAGAAAATCTATCCTGGAAAACAATTTTTTCTTCAGGCGATCCGCCATTCTCCACTCCACGAAAAATCCCTGCTTAAACTTGGCTAGCTTCGGAGCCCCGGGATTATGGGTTTTCCAGTTGGGCAGTCCCTTTGCAAAACGGCACTGGATTTCCCATCTTGCTAAATCTGCATATACGAGAATATCCCCTTCGCAGACTAAGGAGGCGCCTACGCCGTATACCAGAATGACGCCGTCCGTTTCCGCAATCCTCTTCCGCATCAGATCCGTTTTTTCCTTCATATAAAAATCTTTGATATTTAAGGTGTTCATGATACCGAATACCCGGTCATCCGTTACATACTGCCGGATATAGTCCTGATAAGCTCTGTCGCTGATGGTGCAGTCTTCCGCGCAGAATACCGTTGCTCCGAGGCCGGTAAGACCCTGCAGGATTTCTGCCTGGTCCACCTCCGTATAGGTTTCCAGTACAATGACCTGTCTGCCTTTTCCGGAGACTGCCTTCTTTAATTCCTCTACAATCGCATCATAACCGGAAACGGCTGTAAATCCTTTAATTTCCTTTGCCGGATACTTATCATAATTTCCATAACCCTGAACCATTTTCCTGCCTCCTGTCTTTTCTATAATAAAGCGGCGCCTATCATGCCCGCATCGTTTTCTAATTTTGCTGCCACAATTTTCACAGGCAGAATGTATGTACCATATGCATGGTTATTGACATATTCATTTACATACGGCAGAAAAAGATCCGCCGAATGTGCCACACCGCCGCCTATGACAATTACTTCCGGGCGTAAGATATTGACCAGATTTGTCAGACCTTCCGCCAGATAATAACGGAATTCTTCTATGGTTTCCACCGCTTCCCTGCGGCCTTCCCCCGCCCGTTCAAAGATTTCCTTTGCCGTAAGTGTTTCGCCTGTTGTTTCCGTATAACGCTTCACAATTGCTGTGGCGGATGCATAGGCCTCCAGGCACCCGCGTCGGCCGCAGGTGCACTGTCTGCCTTTGTTTTCCACCGTCATATGACCGAAAATGCTGTCGGCATCGCTGTAAGGGCTGCCGCCTTCTAACTTTTTATGGCAGATAAATCCTCCTCCGACACCGGTTCCCAAGGTAATCATTCCCATTCTTTCATAGGGGCTTCCCGCTCCGTACACAGCTTCCGCCAGTGCCGCACATTTGGCATCATTAGCAATGTGTACCGGCAGTCCCGTGATTTCGGCAATGTCAGGTGCCATTTTCTTATTTTCCCACCTGATGTTATTGGAATATAAAATTGTACCGCATGTGCTGTCAATCAACCCGCAGGAACTGATTCCGATTTTTTCCACTTTTCCCTGCTGCCGCAGCCTGCCGATGCATGCACAGACATCCCGTACAAACGGTTCATACAAAAGATTGCTGTCTGTGGGGATGGTTTCCCTTATAAGAACTTTTTCCTGCCGTATCAGTCCAATCTTGGCGGACATACCGCCGATGTCGATTCCTATTGCATCCATATGACTCCTTTTTAAGCGTAGATCATAAACCACGCCTTTACCAACTGTATAAATTCTCTGTTATACCCATGATCCAGATGTGAAAAATGAGTATAAGATTTTGTTCCTTTAAGCTGTAAAAAAAGATTTTCTATCGTTTCCGGCGGACAGTTTTCATCCCTGCCGCCGCTTGTCAGTAAAATCGGGAAGCAATACCGATGAAGGTGATGCACCGTATCAATCAGGTATTTTCCACGCTCCACCGTTTCTTTCGGCGTATCTTTATAAAGAGACGCTCCCAACCCGTAAGCACCCCTGCCTGCCGCCATCTCAATATTAGTAAGAAACGGCTCGTCACTTGCCGTTGCCCGGGTAATATCATTGAAAACAGAGCCGAGAAGCAGAGCTGCTCCTCCTCCCTGGCTGGTTCCGAAAAAAGAAACCCTGCCCGGAAGTACACACTCCTGTCTGAATGCCCATTCCACCGCCATGACACAGTTTACAAGCCAGGTGTAATATCCTTTGGTGCCGCCGCTTTTCAGAGTATCGGGATACACCTCTCCCCACATGTCCACACCGGCATCCATGGTCATCTTGCTTACATCCTTGCCCTCCGGTGTGGTATAACCCAGCGGATTAATATGCAGCACATTAAAGTACTGGGCAAGCTCCGGGTGCATGCTCATCTCTCCGCCATATCCTGGAGTATGTACCACAAGAGGCGCCGGACTGTGCATGCATGGCTGAAAGTAACAATAAAACGGATCGTAACCGTCGCTTTCTATTTTCACAAAATAATCCGCTTTCACAGATTGGAAAATATGAAGGCTTGGCTTAAAAGGATTGATATACTGCGTTTCATAACGGCATGGACGCTGCCCCTCCTTCCGGATGGAGGCAACCCATGCATCCACATCTTTACTGTTCATACGCCCTCCTGTCAGTGTTCTGCCACCATGGCCAGACGTAAGAATCTCGGTCTGTAAATGTCTGCATACTCAAAAGCATCATCTCCGTTCACGTTATAGGAAATAATAATTTCGTCCGCCGTGGACAGTACCGGATGCGCCTTTGCGTTGTAGCTGTTGTTTCCCGTCCCAAGTGTCGTAAGACAGGTATCATGGGAATAAACGGTGGTTTTATTTTCAAACACCTCATAGGGTGCTTCGGAAACAGCCGCCTTAATGGTCGGTGAATTGGTGATATGGGTATTCACAAAAAGGAACTTTCCCTTATTTTCTCCGCTCTGAATCTGTGTCACACTGCATTCCGGTGCCACATCGTCCGCCAGTGCCTTAAAGAGTTTCGGAGTATCCGTTACCCAGTTACCGTTTTCATCCAGGTATTCATATTTGGAAAAATCTTCCACATCTTCCGGCTTTACCCGGGAAACAATCAGCACTCTTCCTACGTTTAAGACATCCTGGTAGCCATACACATAGACAAATCCGTCAGGATCCATGACCCCCGCATCCTCCGTGCTCTGGTATACCGCTCCGCCTAAGTACCACTTGGTGCTACTGTCGGAAACATCGCACAGACGCATGTCTCCGTCATTAACAAGTTTCAGGGAATCATAATCCACTTCCCCGTCCACAATATCGTATCTTGCCAGGTCTACGCCAATCTGTTCAAATCCAAATGCCGTATTTACCGAATCGATACGGAGACAGTACACATAAAGGTGTTCTCCTATAACAAAGGTATCCCCAAGCCAGTAATAAATGCTCTTACCCGGTTTGGTTGCCGGTGTCACAGGAACCGGCACGATTCCCGCCGTTGCCTCTTCCTTTCCCGGCCACCGGAATGTAATCTTTTTACAGTCGGCCGCTTTTCCGGTAAGCAGTGCGCTGGTGTTGTTCGGCATGTAGAAATTGCTGCGTATCTTGGTTACCGGGTCCACATCGGATACGATGGTATCGCTGAATACAAAAAAGGTTTTCTCTTCGGAGGCATCGCTGTCATAATCATAATCTTTACCGTCCAGGTTTACGGAATAGATACCGTCCGCTCCTGCCCAGCCCTCGTAACGGGAAAACAGTGCCGTGTAATCCGACACTTCATCACAGTACCAGCCGCTTCCCAGGAATACACTGACTTCACTTAATCCCACTTTTTCGCCACCGTAATTGCTGAGGATTTCCAACTGTATGTAATGCGCCTGTACACTTTCCTCCAAGTCAATCACAAGGGATGCCGCGAGTTTATCACTGCCGTCGGCCTGTGGCAATGTATAGGTGCCGATGGTTTTCCAGGTCGCATAATCATTGGAAACCTTCAGGCGAAATTCTTTTAATCCGTAGTCCAGATGCTCCGGATCGTTGTAATTCCAGATAGCCAGTCTGGATACCGGATATTCTCCCTGTAAATCAACGGTAAATTCAAATGCTTTCGCCTCCTGGACAAACATATGCGCAGGGAGATTGTCATGTACCGCTTCTGCGGAACGGAAGTCGCTTAATCCGGTTCCGTTTACGAAATTGTAATCCTCCGGCGTTGCTGACCATTTGTTGTTGATATAGCGCTCCAGCGGGGAACAGGAAATACTTTCCCCCACGATAATGGGCTGCTTATAACGGAACAGCCGTAATTCACTCAGGCCGTATCCGTCACCGCCGTAATTGCTCTTTGCCTCCAGGCAGAGATATCTGGCGCTGATTCCGTGAAAATCTACGGGGGTGCCGTCTTCTTTGTTCGTTGCATAGCTTCCGTCTTCCCCGTCTGCCTGTGCCAGCGTGCAGGTCTCCACCTCCGTCCATGTCCGGTTATCCTCGGAAACACTGATGATTACTTCTTTTACCCCGCTTGCTGTATCCTCTGCGGCATTGTAATTCCAGATATAAAGCTCTCCTATTTTTTCTATATGTCCGATGTCAAACACGAAGCGGTTGTCGCTTCCTTTGTACATATCCTCCGGCCGGTTGGAATGCAGATGTATTCTTCCGCCGGTTCCGTTCATGCCCGCATCATTGACAATTGTCTGCATACTTTCATCCATTGCCGTTAAAGTCAGCATAGTTCCCACCTCTTCTGTTTTTTCTGTCTCATTTGTTCCGTTCCCGGACACCGTTTCCGTTCCGCACGCGGCGAGCGATACTATGGAAAGTATCGCTGCCGCAGTAAGAATTCCTTTTTTAAGAATGCTCATATCTGCCCTCTTATGATTTCTTTGTACTGTTATTTCTTCGTTTTCTTTTTCTTGGATACCAGAACAACAATGACTGCCGCTGCCACTACAATAATGACCACTACTATAACGACGACTGCTGCGTTGCTACCGCTTTCTGTCGTATTTGCTTCATCAGTTACTGCTGCCGAGGTCTGCTCGGTACTTTCCGTTGTTTCACCGGCGGTGTCCAAAGTATCCACTACTGCAGGATCGTATTCTTTGTCTACCTTGTTTACGTAGCAGAGAGTGTTGACTTCTTCTTCACTCAGAGCGCCGTTAAAGACTCTTAAGTTATCCAAGGCACCGGTACAGCCTCGTTTTACGGTTTCTGCTTCGTAATAACCGCCTACATTGAAACCGCCGTTTGCATTTTCTGCGGTATTGTCATATAAACCAAGACTGTAGGTAAGACCTGCCGCTACGGCCAGTCGGGATCTGGTGGCAAGTTTTCCGTCGATATACATGTAAACATAGGAATCGTTGATCTCTCCGCTGTCATCGTATTCATTCTGGTATACCAGAGTGTAGTTGTGCCATTCACCCATGTGAGCCTCTAACAGATAGCCTTCGGAGAACAGCTTGTCCTGGGTCTGCCAGTCGGCACTGTTCATCTTGCCAAGAAGCTGTACCCCTTCTGCATCTGCTTCTTTGATAAATTCCACATCAATCACGCCTGCGCCCAGAGCACCTAAGCCTGCCGGTACAATTACCATGTTGGCGCCGGAGTCTGTCTGGGTATATGCGTCCATACGATAATCAAAGCTGATGGTCATTTCTTCGTAATTGAAATCCTTATTGGGAGATGCCAGATAGGTAGCACCGTCAAATTTGATTGCCTTTCCGTCGAGGCCGTCTTCGTAAACCGGGCCGTCTCCGGTAGAACCGGTACCGTATACAAGGTCATTGTCGGCCTCTGTACCGGAGTTTGCCAGGGTATCGTCAAAGGTATAATATAATACGCAGGTAGTTTCGGCAGGTTCTTTGTCTCCTACTGCTCCGAATGTGTAGGTGCCGTTTGCTTCTGCCATGGCTGTTTCTTCCCCGCCGTCAACGGAAATCGTCATAACCATGCCGTTTTCGGGTTTCATGAGTTCTACACCGCTGTCAGTCAGAGACTGCAGATCTGCGGAACCGTCATTTAATGCCGTACCATCTTTGGTACAGTTAATATCAAACATGGCGTCATCTGCCATCAGAGTCGTCTGTAAACTCTTGAAAATTGCTGTCATCACACCGGTAGATTCGCTATAGGTAATATTGCCGGCATCGTCCTGTCCGAAAGAAGGAGTGGCAAAGGAAGCGGCTGCCGTTTCGTCATAGACTAAGGATGTCAGCTTTTCCGTATAATCTTCAAAGGAAGTGAATGCAAATGTCAATTTGACTACTTCCCAGTCATCCGCACTGTCATCTACCGCTACCGTCAGCCATTCTTCACTGCCCGGAACCTTTTCGGTATAGACATCTTTTATGTAAGCGGCCAGGTCATCCCCATGCTGCTTCAGATAGTAGTAAGCGCTGCCGTAGCCGTCCTGATAATCGTTTTTGGCAATCCGGCCCTCAATGGTCCTTTCTCCCGAACCGTCCTTATTCAGTTGTAATTGGCCGGATACCTGTACCGCTGTACAGCCGGTCAGTGTCATGATTACCGTAAGCATCAGTGCCAGGAACAATGACAATCTTTTTTTTGTTGTTTTCATAGTCTTTTTCTCCTTTTCTTTGTTTTGGATTGGTCTTACCTTTTTTATTTCATTAATCGTTATAGAATGCCCATTTTTTACGAGCAAGCTGTATCAGGATTACCAAAATACCTACTATGACAAGCATGAGCCAGGAGACTGCGGATGCATATCCCTGTCTGCCTACCGTAAACGCCGTCGTGTAAATGTTGTAACCCAGATAGTTGGTATTGTACTCACCTCCTGTCATCAGCATCGGCTGTACGAAAATCTGGAATGCAGCTATAGTCGCTGTAAGCAGGTTGTAGAACAAAATCGGTGAAATGGCGGGCAGTGTGACATGGAAAAACTTCGTAAATACATTTCCTCCATCCACGGAAACCGCTTCATACAGTTCTGTCGGGACATCCGTCAGAGAGGATAAGAAAATCACCACGGTTCCTCCTACACTCCACATGCCCATAATTGCCAGGCCGGGCGTTGCCCATGTGTAATCATGGAACCAGTCAGGACCTTCTATGCCAAACACTCCCAGCAGCTGATTAACCACGCCTGTGGAACCAAGCAGCTGTTTCCACAGAAATACGACAGCTACAATGGTTACCAGCGTAGGAATGTAATACAGTGCCCGAAACAGCTTTCTGCCGGGTACCTTGGCATGCAGAAGCAATGCCAGATACAGAGCAAACAGCAGATTTAACGGTACGCTTAAAAGTACAAACTTCAAAGTGTTGGCCACACTGTTCCAGAAAAGCGGATCTCCGAGTATCGCCTTATAATTGTCAAGCCCCCGGAAGCTTACCGTCATAGAGGTCGTTGTTGCATTGGTAAAAGAAAGATACAGGGAATAAAACAGCGGGAATGCCTGCAAGAGGAGAAATCCCAGTATCCAGGGGGAAGCGAAAAGATATCCCATCAGCACCTCTTTTTTGTTATAATGCTGTTTTATTTTTTTCTTCTTTGGTTTCGTTTGAGTTTCTGTCTGTGTCATTTGCATCCCTTCTTACTTATATCTCTGATTAGTAAGTCGCCTTCAGCTGTAAAATTGCTTTCTGAATTCTCTCCAGTGTTGCGTCTAAGTCATCCTTATCTGCCACATAATCGGTCAGACCTTTCTGCACTTCCCCAAACCAGTTGGGTGCATCATAAATGTAGTCGTAAGCCTTTCTGTGATCCATCTCGTTTAATACCACTTTCTTCACGGGATCCGTTGTGTTTGCCTGAAGAGTTTCGTATACGGTTTTGTTTGCCGGCATGTTGCAGGTTACGGTAAGGACTTCTTCCTGCACTTCCGGGCTGCACAGATATTTGACAAAATCATAAGCCGCCTGCTGCACCGCTTTATCTTCTTTGCTTAAGCGGTTGCTGATTTCCAGGGAAAATCCGCCGGTAAAGTTGTAATGGTTTTCTTCGATATTGTTATAAGGAACCGGAGCTGCTCCTAAATTGATTTTGGCATCGCCCAGTGCGTCGTTCTGCCAGGGAATTTCATTGGTAGCAATCATAAGTCCCACAAGGCCGGACCAGAAAAGGTTGGTTGTATTGTCTCCCGCGGTATCCTCAAAGGCATTTACTTTTGCAGAAGACAGGGTGTGTGTCAGTTCGTGCCAGATTTCAAAGCCCTTTCTCACACCCGGGTCGGTCGTTACAATCGGATTTCCGTCTGCGTCAAAGAACTCACCGCCGTTGGCAAATACCACATTTTCTATCTTACAGTTACCGATGTTGACGTCAAAACCGAGCTGTGTGATTTTGCCGGATTCCGTAACCGTCAGCAATTCCTGGTATGCCAACAGTTCATCATAGGTCTCGGGAGCACGGACATTACCGTCTGCATCGATCAGATCCACCGGCTTTCCGGTAATGGTTGTGTCTGCTTTCTGTCCCACCTTGGTACCGGTCCAGTCGGCATCCGTCGTATCCTTTAACTGGTTCACAATGTCGATATTGTAATAGAGAACACGGTTGTCCAGTGCGTACGGCACACCATATACATTTCCTTCATAGGTCATGGGCTTCACATCCTCTTCATAGAAGAAATCCGTGCCGGCATTGAAAGTATCATCAAAGAACGGGGTTAAGTTCATGGAAACCTGGCCTCTTGCCCTGTCGCCGTTGTCCTTGATTGTCTGGATGTAGATATCGGGGCCGGACGGATCGGTCATTGCCGTAGTAATCTTGGTGAAATAATCCCAGAAAGAAATACCCACATAATTGATTTTTACATTGGTATGTTCTTCTTCGTACTCTGCGATAATTTTCTGGAACCAGTCGTAGTTCGCATCACCCTCCGGATAAATGGACCAGAAATTCAATGTAATATTTCCGTCCTTGTCCATTTTATCCGAGCTCTTGGAGCCGCATCCGGTAAGAGAGCTGACGCAGAGCAGCATTGCCATTAAAATACTTACTGTTTTGTTTCTCATCTTTTTCTTTTTCATATTGGTGTCCTCCTTTTTTCTCTTGTTTTTTTCTTTTTCTCAGCCTTTGACAGCACCGGCTTTCATGCCTTCCAGGAAATATTTCTGGCAGAACACAAAAATCACAATATTGGGAATAATGGAGATTACGGAACCTGCCATCAGAAGTCCCCAGTTTGTACTTGTCTGTGTCTGGAAAGCCCGGAGTCCTAAAGCCACCGTGGTCAGATTCGGGTCGTTTACATAAATCAGAGGTCCCAGATAATCGTTCCAGGAAAACAGGAATGCGAATACTGCCACTGTTGCCAGCACCGGTTTGGATAACGGAATCATAATGTTTGCCCAGATTCCCACCTCCCCAGCGCCGTCTATTTTAGCTGCTTCGTATATTTCACCGGGAATTGATTTGTAAAACTGTTGTATCAGAATGATATTTCCTGCGCCTCCTCCTAAGAAAGCCGGCAGAATTAAAGGAATCCAGGAGTTGGTCATTCCGAAGCTGCTGTACATCTTATAAGTAGGAATCATCAGGATAAAGGACGGTAAAATCATTGTCACAAGCATCAGGGAGTAACAGAAATCCCGTCCCGGCCAGCGAAGTCTTGCAAAGGCATATGCCACAAGGGAGGAAGAAAGCAGTGTGCCGATTACTGTCAATCCTGTTACGATACCACTGTTTAAGAAATATCTGGCAAAGGGGATCGTCCGAAAGACATCCAGATAATTTTCCCATCTCCAGGAATCCGGCATCAACTGATTTAAGAAACCTACGGAAGTCATAATCTCTGTTTCCGTCTGTAAGGATACGGACAACATCCATACAAAGGGAAACAGGAAATATACGGTAAATAACACCAGTTGGAAAAGGACAAGTCCCTTAATCAGCAATTCCTTTCTTCTCTTTTTTTGTGCAGCTTTGCTTTTTTTCTGCTTTTTTTCATCCATATTTCCTCATCACTCCTATCAAAAACATAACAAGTTATTCATCAATGTCTACAAGTAAATTATCATGTCGTTTTTGTCTTGTCAATAGACCCCCATTATCTTCCGGAAAACGAAATCATTATCTTGATAAACTTGATATATTATGTATACTTTTCCCCTTTATGGTTCTTATTTTTATTGCACCATGCACAATTATTGTGTAATTTTCTTGCTTTGCAGTGTCTTTTTTACTTTGTGATGTTTGCTTATTTTGCTTGTTTTTGCAGATTTTATTATCTCGTTTTTCTGAACTTTATGCCGTTTTTCTCTGTATTTTCTGTTGACAATGTCCGATTTCTTTCGTATACTGGAAGCATAAAGTATACATTCTATACAAGTTGTTATTCAACCAACCATACATGTTGTGTTTCCTAACCATACATCATGTATTCCATAAGTGTTTTCATAGGAGGGATGAGAATATATGGGGAAATTTTTATATCAGGAAATTAAAGATTATTTATTGGGGCTTATCAAGGAGCATAAGAGTGAACCGCGTTATCAGCTTCCATCCGAAAATCAGCTTGCCTTAAAATTTGCCACGACACGCATTACGGCAAAACGGGCTCTTACCGAGCTTCAGGAAGAAGGTTATATTTATCGTGTACATGGCAAAGGCTCTTTTATCAATCCGGAAATTGCTTCCAATATAGAATTGAGAACAAATGATTTTATCTGCATGCTGCTTCCCAATCTGGAAAGCCGCTTTATTGCCGATATGATAGCCGGCACAAAACAATATCTGAAAGAACAGGGGTACCACCTTCTCCTTTTAAGTGAAGCCCAGAAAGACCTGAGTGAATCCAAGCTTATCAGCCATATTGTAGAATTAGGTGTCAAAGGCATTATCGTTTTTCCCAACAGCAGAGCTACTTATAATAAAGACCTGCTTCTCCTTGCATTGAACAAATTTCCCGTCGTCTTCGTTGACCGTACCCTGCAGGATTTAGATATCAGTTCCGTCACCAGTGACCACACGGAAATCGGTAGAAAAGGTGCGCAGCTATTGTTCGACAAGGGCTGCAAAAATATCGGCTTTATTACCATGCCTCCCGAGTATTCCAGCAGTATTGCCCAACGTATCAACGGATATGAAAAAGCCCATGCGGAAAATGAACTCTACATTAAATCCCACAATGTTCTTCTCCTTAGAAAAAACGACCCCAACCAGGTCAATACCATCTGCAAATATCTGAAAGAGCATCCCGATCTGCAGGGACTGCTTTCTTATGGCGGCAAAGTCGGTTTAAATTTATACCGTGCACTTGCCATGACCGGTATTTCCGTACCGGATCAGTTGAAAATTGTATTTTTAGATGACGAATACGAAGAATTTCAAGACTTTCTTCCCTTTTCCCCCACCTGTATTTTCCAACGTGCCAAGGAAATCGGCAGGCAGGCTGCGCAGCTTGTTGTCGGTTATATTCAGAAAAAATCCGTTACTAACGACAAAGTACTGCTGGAATGCGATGTCATAGAAAGGGAATCTACCGGAGGTAAGTGTGTATGAAAGTAGAAAAGATTTTTTATTTTGCATCCACTCATTGGGACAGGGAATGGTATAAAACCGTGGATGAATTTCGTTATATGCTGATACCGGTTCTCGACAAGGTCATCGATACCCTGCAAACCAATCCGGCATTTAAGATTTTCACACTGGACGGACAGACAAGTGTGCTGGAAGATTACCTCACCATCCGCCCTGAAAAACGTGAAGTCTTAACAAAGCTGATTCGGGACGGACGTATCATCATCGGTCCCTGGTACACCATGCCCGATGAATTTTTACTCTCCGGCGAAAGTCTGATACAAAACCTGCTTGCCGGACACCGCATTGCTTCCGGATACGGTGCAAAGCCCTTAAAAAACGGTTATGTCTGTGATATTTTCGGACATATTGCCAATCTTCCCCAGATTCTTAACGGTTTCGGCATTGACAGTGCCCTCATCAGCCGTGGCTGCAACGACAGTGAAATCGAGTGTTTCTTTGACTGGGTGTCCCCGGACGGTTCCCGCGTACTTACCTTTAAGGCTCCCGAAACCTGTGGTTACGGTTCCTTCCATTTTGAGGTCATGAGTGAATTCAGACCGGACTACACTTCCCACATGGAAGAAATGACAGCACGCGCCATTTCGTATGTAGAACGTGAATGTACACGTACTTCTCTTCCCTATGTGATTCTGATGGACGGCATGGACCACGAAACCATCCACGAGTTTGCTCCCGAGATACTGAATGCACTGTCCCGGCATTTTAACTGCCCTGTGGAGCAGGTGCGGCTGGATGAAATTCCCGGACTCATCCAAGGTACCCGTCCTGTTAAAAAAGGAGAGCTTACCTCTCACGGTCAGGCAAATGTGATGCACAATAAAGTAATTCCCCACACGCTTTCTTCCCGCTATGACTTAAAGCGTGCCAATGATGACTGTCAGAATCTGTTAGAACACTATGCCCTGCCCATTTCTGCCATGGATAGCATGGCCGGCGCCTCTCCCATAACTTCTTATCTGGACTATGCCTACAGTCAGCTTTTGCAAAATCATGCGCACGACAGTATCTGCGGATGTTCCATTGATGCTGTCCATAGGGAAATGCTGACCCGTTTTGAAAAAGCCAAACGTACCGCCAATGAATTTTTTGAACAGTTCTGTGGCAAAGCTTATCAGGCAGCCCTGACGTCGGACGGCTGTGTAGAAGTAAAGTTATTCAATCCACTCCCCTATGAATACCGGGGACTTTTGGAATTTGACATTGATTTTGCACCGGAATTTGAGACTTCCACGCTTCCTTATATCCGTTATGAGCAACGGAATACCTTCCTTGTCTATGATGAATGTGGGCAGGAACTCCCTTACAATATTATTCGTGCCGCCCGCAACAGACAGGTACGGCAATACGGCGGCAACAAACGTTTTGCGGATCCCCACCGTATTGCTCTGAGCGGTGTGCTCCGTCCTATGGGTTTTACCACCTTTACCGTTAAGCCGAGTCCTCTGCCTTACCGTATTACCGACAGGTTTTCCACAGGACCCGATAGCTGTGAAAATGAATATATCCGTTTTGTTATCTGTTCTGATGGTACGATTACGCTGACTGATAAAAAAAACGGTCACACCTATACCGGTCTCCATTCTTTTATAGACTGTTGTGAAGCGGGAGATGGCTGGTACCACACCCGCCCCATACAGGACAGAGTTCTCTCCTCCGCCGGTGCCCGGGTCAGCATCGAAAAAATCTTTGACGGCTATGCATCCTGTATTTTCCGGATACGTTATGAATGGACTCTGCCGGAGGAAAAGGTAACCGAAGCAGGATTTTCCAAGCGAAGTGAACACTACGTTCCCTTTATTATTACATCCGATTTTACCATTGCCCGTGACTCTAAGTTAATAAGTGTCCATACCGTTGTAAATAACACTGTACGTGACCACCGTCTGCAGTTGCACCTGCCGACCGGCATTCGCACCACGCAATACAGTGTCAACCAATGCAACCTGATTCTTTCACGGAATGTAGGGCTTGACAACAGTCATTACAACTGGAAAGAAGCCGACATTACCGAATATGCTTTTGAAAATCTGGCATTTCTCCGGGATGATACCCATGGTCTGGCATTTATCTCCGGCGGCGGGCTTCATGAAATTTCCTGTCCGGGTGATGCTGCGAACAGCATGGATATCACTTTGATGCGCTGCTTCTCAAGAACCGTTGGCACGGACGGGGAACCTGACGGAGAACTTCCCGGACTTTTAGAATGGGACTACGCTCTTTTACCGCTTGCCGGAGAAAGCAATGCCGAACTGGTACGGCAAAAAGATTGTTTTGTCTGCGGCTACCGCGGTTTTACCATTCCTTCCGGTAAATTTATCCCGGAAGAAAGTGCTTTCACATTCACTTCCAAAGATTGTGTTTATATTACCTGTATGTCTTCCAGCAACAACGGCATGCTCATTCGTGCCGCTAATTACGCCGGCAAAGAAAGCACCTGCTCCCTTGCCTTTTGCCGCCCGGTAAAGGAAGCCTGCCTGTGTGATTTTCTTTCCCGTCCCATCGGTAACGTATCCGTTTCCGGTAATCAGGTTACAGCAGCCGCAGGCGCTTATCAGATGATTAATATACTTGTAAGATTTGAAGGTTGAGAAGAGGGAGCCGCAACGAGAAGCAAAAATACCCGGAAGGGGAAACGAAAAAGGAACTCAAGTATTTTAAGTTCCTTTTTCATTTTTACTCTGCCAACCGTAAATTTGTATATCCTTGTAATTTTTCAAGTTGCTCAAGTTCTTCATTATTTCTGTTTACTATAGCATCTTGCCAAAGATTCAAGCAAATTATCATCACTGTATATTTTATCGAAATCTTTCACCTGTAATACAGTAACTGCTTCGCCTTTCCATAATTCCTTTTCTGCCACCTCATACGTCTGACGATTAACCTTCTCTCCTACAATCTCTAACACCTCACTGGTATTTTCGTCTCTGACAATACTTGAAACATTTCTGTAATACTCATAACTGAAATTGGCATCGGAATATTCTTCCCTCTCATAGTTATACTCTGCATGCAGCATTCGGATATTCACATTAGAAAATTTACACGTCATGGTATCCAAATTCCAAATATCCATTCTGGATATATTATCTTTCACATTATCTATAATACCGGTTTCTTCATGGTAAGTCGAAAATCCATATATATCATAGTAATCACAATAAACCATTCCTTTCCTCTCCACATAGCTGAACGGTTTGGAATACCCATAAAAATCATCCATAGTTTGATTTCCGGGTGAAAGCAAGACCGCCTCACCGTTCTTATAGGTATATAGATAGGTCCTTGTATTGCAGCGGTCATCATAGTCCATATCCGTACATCCATGGCTGAATAGCAATTCCGGTATTTCATCATCATTCAAATACACAAAACATACATTGGCATAATAACGTTCCGGATTTTCATACTGCTGTTCATTCTTTTTATAATACTTCTCCAAAATTTCTCCATAAGCTATAAGCCAAGGTTGTTCCAGTAGTTCTTCCTCTACGGGCAAACTGTAATCTAAGGTCACAATCCTTTCCCGTTCCTTATGTTCTACCATCGGCCAGGTATCTCTTACCCCTTTGCTTATTTCATCGCTTATCCGCTTCTCACAGTACTCTGCTTTCATCTGAAAATCAATGTATTCCAATAACTGTTCGTCATTCATGTCCTGTTCCGGGAAATAAACGGTACCGTTATCCCTACAGAAAGCCACATCTCTGCCGGAATACTCTCCTGCATTTCCTATTATTAGAATTCCCTGTTCCGGCACTTCCAATCCCTTTTTATACAATTCTTTAAGAACTTTTCTTCTACCCATTTCGGCAAAAGACAGTTCCCTGTTCATAAGGCAGGTCTCTGTATTTGCCGCATGATATGTTTTATAGAATTCTTCCACTTCCTCTCCTGTCATTTTTTCTAATCGGTATCGATAATCAAGTGGATTGGTTGCTTTTTCATATGCTTCATAATCCACATACTGTTCTAATAGGTTAAATTCAACCATCTGAAGAATTTCCTCATCCGTCATTTCATCCGCAGGCAAGTATAAAATGCCGTCTGCGATAGCAAATGCCAGTCCGGTTCCCTCATACTCTTCCCGAGAAGTTATCACTTTTACTTCTCCCTGTGGTTCGACCATATCCATGCAGTATAAATCCGCCAATTCTTCATATCTTTGTTCTTCTGCCTCTGACATGGCACGGGACATATGTTTATTATCATGCTGAAATATATCTTCGTACAAATTCACAATTTCATCATTTGTCATATTCTGAATTTTTTGTCTGTGAGACACGTATGCTCTCACGGACAGGACTGCTCCGCCTCCGACAACCAATAATATTCCCCAGAACATTGCTGCCTTGGATATTTTTCTCCATGCCTGCCATTTAAGAAGTTGTTTCCGTTCTTTTTTATTTTCGGAACGTATCTGTTCCATAGCCGCATGATACCCTTCCAGACAGGTATCAGAAACTTCAACGTTGTCGCATATATTTTTATAATCCTCTATTTTCATACACGAGCCTCCTATCTTTCCCGAAACATCTGCTCAAGCTGCTTTCGTCCCCGCACCAATCTGGTCCGTACACTTGCATCGGTTATATGCAGCATTGTCGCAATCTCTTTTGTAGAAAAGCCTTCTACGTAATACAGTTCCAACACAATACGGTACTTTTCATGCAGCCCTCTTAAAACAGCCTTCCATTCTGTGTTGGTATAGTTGTCTTCCTGTGCAGCCTCCGGAATATCGTCTACCAATACCGTTCTTTTTCTGCCTTTCAAAATATCCTTACATTGATTTATCAATATCCGAATTAACCATGTTTCAAAATAATCTTCATTCCGGACCTGATTTATTTTCTGCCAACATTTCAACATGGTTTCCTGAATGGCATCAGCAGCATCCTCCTCATTTTGAAGTATACTTATGGCAATCCGGTACATCTTTTGCAAGTTTTCCTGCACAAGTTGCCCAAATGCATCAGGGTCTTTCTTTTTTGCTTCATCAATAAGACTCATTACTCCCTCCTTATCATTAGAATTTCAATCAGCCAATTTTCATTCTACCATTTCTTTCTATCTATTAGACGCTCCATATGCTTAAAATGTGACATTGTTTCATAGATAAAGGCATATTCTTTTTTATTGAAAAGACCATATTTCGCCAATAATTATCCCTCCTGCATGATTGGTCTGAGGCACTCATTCTGCTCTTCTAATTCAACAAGAAACTTTTCTATATTGCACCCTTTTGTGTAAATCAATTTTTGTGCCGCCCGTTTGTTTGCCACCACTTTATAATAAACAGAATGTGACAATATTTCTGTATTGCAGATTATATATGCCTTATCGTTTATCATATCCGAGACAAAAGCTCTCTGATTTGCGGAGACATAGCTCCATTTAGGGAAAACATTTTTAATTTTCTGCTGCCAGTTAATATGACCTCCTATCACCACAACCGCCTGTTTACTCCAAAATTTTTGAACTTTATCACGCTGTTCCTCTTTATATTTTGTATTGTCATTTTCAAGGTCATTCTCTTCTTCTGTCAACTGATAAACGTAATTTCTCAGTGATATCAGTTCTTCTTTGTCCTTAATGCTCTGCTTCTCCTTCTCCTCCCCAACCTTTTGCTGCCTTGTGAGTTCGTTTACCAACTCTTGATTTCTCTTTTCCAAACATTCTTTTTCCTTTTCCCATTCTTTTCTTAAAGCTTGCATTTTTATGCTTTCCTGCATAAGATAGGCTTCTTGCTTTTTCAAATCCTCAATTCCTATGGATGCATTGTGACATATTTTTTCTTTTATAAAGTCCTCCAGTTCGTTAATATATTTGCACAGTACTGCTATTTGTATTGCCCAGCAATATTTTTCCTTACTCCAGTCATCCGATAAATTCACTAAATCTTTTACCTCTTTTTCAGGAAGTTTTGTTAATTGAAATTTTTTCGTATTGATGTGATAGCTGCCATAAATCCTACTTGCCAAATTAATGACATCATTATGCTTTAATCCCCAGAAAATAGAACCGATGCAGTTATTTGACACAAATTCCTGCTTAAATTCATTTAAGAACCGATTATTGTTTTGAATGATTTCCTGACTTTTTCCTCTTATCTCTTCGTCCTCATCTTTTTCCTGTTTATTCTTTTCAAATCTCGCCCTAGTGTTAGCATCTAAATAGTACAAAACAAAATGAGATATCCCCTTAAAATGTTGTATAATCTACAAGAGGAGGAACTCATTATGTCACGACAAAAAAATCATCACACCAAACAGTTTAAGTTGGATGCTATCAACTATCGCAAAGAACACCCTGATCTTACACAAGTTGAATGTGCAAAAAATCTAGGCATCGGTGTCAGTACCCTTGCTCGCTGGGAGGCCCAATTCAGAGATAACGACGGTGATATTCCCGTTATCGGTTCCGGTAATTACGCTTCTGAAGAAGAGAAGGAAATCGCTCGTCTTAAACGTGAACTCCGTGATGCTCAGGATGCACTTGATGTGTTAAAAAAAGCCATCGGCATTCTGGGAAAAGATTAACAGAAGCTATCTATACGGAAGTTTCTGCAAAGATAGAGGCTGCCAAAGTAACTGGACGCCGCGTCTCTGTCTCTGGAATGCTGAAATTTTTAGGCGTGTCCCGCTCTGGATATAGATCCTTTCTTAACCGAAAGGTCTCTCCTTCCTGTCGGCGAAAAGTAGCTGTAAAAAAGGAAATCCAGAAAATTTATGATAATTCTAAACAGAATTACGGCGCTCCTAAAATCTCTCAGGAACTACGCAAATCTGGTGAAACCATCAGCCAACGCACTGTTGGTAAGTACATGCGCGAAATGGGCATTCGTGCCCAATGGACGAAACCTTGGACTACCACAACCAGAGATTCTGATTTCAACAAAGAACTCCAAAATGTTCTCAATGAACAGTTTAATCCAGATCGTCCCAATGCTGTTTGGTGCACAGATATTACTTATATCTGGACCCAGGATGGATTTGTATATCTCAATTGCGTAATGGACTTATATGCCAGGAAAATCATTGCCTGGACACTTGCAGATACTATGGAAGTATCTACAGTTATTGAAACTATCAACAAAGCTAAAGCTTGTCGTAATACTGACCAGCCACTTATTATTCATTCTGATCGTGGCAGTCAATATGTGTCAGCTGCGTGGCGTGAAGCCACTGAAACAATGCAGAGAAGTTATTCTCACAGCGGTTATCCTTATGATAACGCTTGCATCGAATCGTTCCACTCCTTAATCAAAAGAGAATGGCTTAACAGATTTAATATCATTAACTTCAAACATGCCTACAGGCTTGTATTTGAGTATATTGAAACTTTTTATAACACCGTTAGGATCCATAGCCACTGCGACTATATGTCTCCTAACAACTTTGAAAAACTATATGAGAGGGTATGTTCTCTGCCGGCAGCTTAGCTGGCAGAACTTCTCATTTTATTTTGTGCTAAATCTTGACACAGGACCAAAACCGTCTTCTCCAAATTCCTTAATCAACTGTTCTCTCTTTTTATCCCCCTTTTTTCCCTTTAATTTATCCCCAATCAGCATGTCAAATATCTTTTCCAAAACATCAATGTCTTCTGAAACCTCCGCACGCATGCGTTTATAAAAACCTTGCCTTCCATCTTCCTGTAACGAAATTCCAAGTTTTTTTACCAAATCGGGATGTTCTGTCAGCATGTCACCGAGTTCTTTTCTTACTGGCCCATATTTCAGTATTTCCAATGTGTAATTTGCCTTACCGTAATTCATATAATTGATACCGGTTTTAAATACATTACATAATTTTTCCATAGATAATCCTCCATTTGCTATGTTCTTCTTGTTGTGCTTTTATTACTTGTTTCTTATTACATCCTACATAAAAAAAGTTTTGATATAGTCATCCACTATATTCATGTTGAGCGGTGATTTGCTGGTCTCATGAGTAATAATTAGATTTTTCCCTAATATGTATCCATTCTTCTCATACAGTTCCATTTTCTTTATATTTTTTGCAACATAATCCGTATCATCCATTCTTCCCAGATGCTCATATATGAACAGCCTTGATGTTCTTTTATTCATAGTTGTAAAATCCGGCCTACATATCACTATCCTGCATCTATCCTTCAGTTCTAACGGCTTCTCATAGCGATAAGGGATACCATAACGGTTCAAATGTTCTGCAATCAGCAATTCCGATTTCGACCTGACCCGTTCTCCTTTTTCTGTGTAAAATTCTGAATTATTGGTTTCTTCAAATATTCCAGGTTCATACTCTTCCTCCAGAAAATGTTTCACTTTCTCCTCCACCGGCTCAAATATGGGTACGATAATCCCTTTTCGTGCCGGACATACTTTGTTATACTGATTTTCTAATTCATGGGAAGCATAATTTTCCCTCAGTCCATATAATAAACTTAGACGTTCCTCCATAACCGGGATAGTCTGTTCCAAATACTCCCGTTGTGCTACACCCTTTACTATTTCTGATTTATTTCTACTGATGTATTTTCCATCAACATAAAACTGCTCTGTACCTCGGCAGTTCGTGCATCGTAATCTTCCCTTGGGCAATCTGTCAATTTCATTTCTTGCCCCTGCCAGCATTTTTTCCAACTCATTTATTTCATTTTGTATGCAATGTAAAATATGAATACCTCCTTTATAAGTGTAATAATAAAACTCTGACCGCTTAAAACTTCCGAATGCCATTTCAGGCGGTACTTTTTCTCCATTTTTCCATCTATTGGGCTGATTTGTGGCATTAAATACCGCCTGGTTCTCTCATATCATCTTCTCCAGCGGTGCTTTCCGTCCATCTTTCAATCAGTTTAACTGATTTGTAGCATTAAGTACCGCCTGGACCTCTCGTTTCATCTTCGCCAGCGGTACTTTCCGTCTGTTTTCCAGCATATTGGGCGGATTTAAGACAATTCACACCGCCTATGTAGGGTAATAAGTAGTTCAGGCGGTACTGCACTATTACTGAGGGATAATAGGTATAGACCTAATAAATAGAATTGTGATAGAAATTGAAAAAATAATAAATACGGTGACAATAAAATAAAGAGCAAATAAACACAGTGATGATAGAAATAGGAAAACTAATAAACGTGATGGTAATAAAATAGAAAAAACAAATAAATACAGTAGTAATAGAAATTGAAAAATACAAAGATAACTGTAATAGAAATAATAAAGATAATAAGAATAGAGATTAAGAATACTATTAGAATGATACCCGGAAGAGTGCGAGCACTCTCCGGGTTTTCTGGTATAAGCGCACCTCGTAAATGCTTCGCATTTCCTCGGTCGCGGGCATTCAATAAATGCCCGCAAGCACGCAAAAACAGCCACTTACGTGCAAGCACGCAGTGGCTGTTTATTACGCGTTTTCACGCGCTTATTTCATTGCTTACGCGCAGATTACTCGATGATAGTAGCAACACGGCCAGAACCAACAGTACGTCCACCTTCACGAATAGCGAAAGTAAGACCCTGCTCCATAGCGATGGGATGGATCAGTTCGATGGTCATTTCTACGTTATCACCAGGCATGCACATTTCGGTACCTGCAGGAAGTTCGCAAACACCGGTAACGTCGGTTGTTCTGAAGTAAAACTGAGGACGATAATTGTTGAAGAAAGGAGTATGACGTCCACCTTCATCTTTGGTCAGTACGTAAACCTGTGCAGTGAATTTCTTGTGGCAGGTTACAGTGCCGGGTTTTGCAAGAACCTGACCTCTTTCGATGTCAGTTCTCTGGATACCACGAAGAAGTGCACCGATGTTATCACCAGCCTGTGCTTCGTCAAGCATCTTACGGAACATTTCGATACCGGTTACAACGGACTTCTGCTTCTCTTCCTTGATACCAACGATTTCAACTTCATCGTTCAGGTGAAGAACACCACGCTCTACTCTACCAGTAGCAACAGTACCACGACCGGTAATGGTGAATACGTCTTCTACAGGCATAAGGAAAGGCTTATCAGTATCACGCTGAGGATCAGGAATATAGGAGTCTACAGTGTCCATAAGTTCCATAATCTTGTCGCCCCAAGGTCCCATAGGATCTTCCAGAGCCTTCAGAGCAGAACCCTTGATAATAGGGCAGTCTGTGAAGTCATATTCTTCAAGCTGTTCTGTGATTTCCATTTCTACTAATTCAAGAAGTTCAGGATCGTCTACCATATCGCACTTGTTCATGAATACGATGATGTAAGGAACGCCTACCTGACGGGACAGAAGGATGTGCTCCTTGGTCTGAGCCATAACACCATCGGTTGCAGCTACAACAAGGATAGCGCCGTCCATCTGAGCAGCACCGGTAATCATGTTCTTAACGTAGTCAGCATGGCCCGGGCAGTCAACGTGAGCATAATGTCTCTTTTCGGTCTGGTATTCAACGTGTGCGGTAGAAATGGTAATACCACGCTCTCTTTCTTCGGGAGCCTTATCGATGTTTTCGAAGTCTACCTGTGCGTTACCGGGAACTCTTGCTGCCAGAACCTTGGTAATTGCAGCGGTCAGAGTGGTTTTACCATGGTCAACGTGACCGATGGTACCAATGTTACAATGGGGCTTAGTTCTTTCAAATTTAGCTTTAGCCATTATTATAGTCCTCCTTAAAAAGATAAAAAATAAGTTTTTAATTTAATCAGCTATCTCTCATTATATTAGATAAGCCTAAGTTTTTCAAGCATTATTTTGCTTCAGAGGCAGGTACTTTTGCAAGTACCGCCTCATTATCTTGAAAAATTATTTTGCCTTTGCAGCAAGTACTTTCTCCTGTACGTTCTTGGGAACCTGCTCGTATTTCTCGAAGAACATAGAGTAGTTACCACGACCCTGGGTCTTGGAACGTAAGTCGGTAGAATAACCGAACATTTCAGCAAGAGGTACATAAGCCTTAACCATCTTACCGCCGCCGATATCTTCCATACCTTCAATACGGCCACGACGGGAGTTGATATCGCCGATAACGTCACCCATGTATTCTTCAGGCATGGTTACTTCAACCTTCATGATAGGCTCAAGCAGTACAGGTGCAGCCTTCTTCATAGCTTCCTTGAATGCCATGGAACCGGCAATGTGGAATGCCATTTCGGAAGAGTCGACTTCATGGTAGGAACCGTCGTAAACGTTAGCATAAACACCAACAACGGGGAATCCGCCAAGGATACCTGCGTGGGTTGCTTCTTCGATACCTTCGCCGACTGCGGGGATGTATTCCTTGGGAATAGCACCACCGACAACGCTGGATTCAAACTTGAACAGCTGGTCGCCGTTTGCATCCATGGGCTCGAATTTAACTTTACAATGTCCGTACTGTCCACGACCACCGGACTGTTTTGCATATTTGTATTCCTGGTCAACAGGCTTGGTAATGGTTTCCTTGTAAGCAACCTGAGGAGCACCAACGTTAGCTTCTACCTTGAATTCACGAAGCAGACGGTCAACGATGATTTCCAGATGGAGCTCACCCATACCTGCGATAATAGTCTGTCCTGTTTCCTGATTGGTATGGGCACGGAAGGTGGGATCTTCTTCTGCAAGTTTTGCAAGAGCTTCACCCATCTTGGTCTGACCTGCTTTGGTCTTCGGCTCAATAGCCAGCTCAATAACGGGTTCAGGGAATTCCATGGACTCGAGGATTACAGGATGCTGCTCGTCACAAATGGTATCACCGGTAGTAGTAAACTTGAAGCCTACTGCTGCCGCAATATCACCGGAGTAAACTTTTTCAAGTTCGGCTCTCTTGTTTGCATGCATCTGCAGGATACGTCCAACACGTTCCTTCTTATCCTTTGTAGCATTCAGTACGTAAGAACCGGAGTTCATGGTACCGGAGTAAACTCTGAAGAATGCAAGCTTACCAACGAACGGGTCAGCCATAATCTTGAATGCCAGTGCGGAGAAAGGTTCATCATCGGAAGAATGTCTTACAACTTCGTTGCCATCCAGGTCAACACCCTTGATAGGAGGGATGTCTGTAGGAGCAGGCATGTACTCAAGAACTGCATCGAGTAACTTCTGTACGCCCTTGTTACGATAAGCGGAACCACAGCATACAGGAATTGCCTTACATTCGCAGGTTGCCTTTCTTAAGACTTTCTTCATTTCTTCAACAGAAGGTTCTTCACCTTCCAGATACTGCATCATTAAATCATCATCTAACTCGCAGATTTTTTCAACTAATTCGTTACGATACAGTTCTGCATCGTCCTTCATGTCGCCGAGATCATCTGTTACAGTGATGTTGTCGCCCTTATCATCATTATAGATGTAGGCTTTCATTTCAAACAGGTCAATGATTCCCTTGAATTCATCTTCCTTGCCGATAGGTAACTGAAGGCAGATAGCATTCTTACCTAAACGGGTTCTGATCTGCTCTACGGCACCGTAGAAGTTTGCACCAAGGATGTCCATCTTATTGATGAAAGCCATACGAGGTACGTTGTAGGTATCAGCCTGACGCCATACGTTTTCAGACTGAGGTTCTACACCACCCTTTGCACAGAATACACCGACTGCACCATCAAGTACACGTAAGGAACGCTCAACTTCTACAGTGAAGTCAACGTGTCCCGGAGTATCAATGATGTTGATACGATGCTCTAATGCACCGGGCATGGGTTTGGTTTCTTTCTCAAGAGTCCAGTGGCAGGTGGTAGCTGCAGATGTGATGGTAATACCTCTTTCCTGTTCCTGCTCCATCCAGTCCATGGTAGCAGTACCTTCATGAGTATCACCAATCTTGTAGTTAACACCGGTATAGTAAAGAATACGCTCTGTCAGTGTGGTTTTACCCGCATCGATATGAGCCATAATACCGATATTTCTGGTTCTCTCTAAGGGATATTCTCTTCCAGCCAAGGTTGTTTCCTCCTTATATTAGTCATGACAGACAACAAAAACTTCGTCCTACGATTAGAATCTGTAGTGTGCGAAAGCCTTGTTTGCTTCTGCCATCTTGTGCATATCTTCTTTTCTCTTTACAGCGGAGCCGGTATTGCCTGCTGCATCAAGAATTTCGTTTGCCAGTCTGTCTTCCATGGTCTTTTCGCCTCTCTTACGAGAAAACATTACTAACCAACGAAGGCCCAGAGCCTGACGACGTTCAGGTCTTACTTCGATAGGTACCTGATAGGTAGCACCACCGATACGTCTTGCCTTAACTTCCAGAACAGGCATGATATTGTTCATAGCCTCTTCGAAAACTTCAAGGGCAGGCTTGCCTGACTTTTCTTCTACTTTGGCAAATGCACCATATACAATCTTCTGTGCAACACCCTTCTTACCATCTAACATAACGTTGTTGATAAGCTTGGTAACCACTTTGTTGTTGTATAAAGGATCTGCCAATACATCTCTTTTCTGAATATGTCCTTTACGTGGCACGGTTCTTCCCTCCTTAATAATGGTAACATCCGCAGTCTGTGGATGTTAGTTTAATTAAATCATCGGTACTCACATTGTTTCCCTATTGTGTGCGTGCGGTATATCTGTTTAATACAGAATCCAACACTAAAAAATAGTTTCGTTTGTGAATCCAGTTGAATCAGCTTGCCTGATTACTTAGAAGCCTTAGGTCTCTTTGCACCATATTTGGAACGAGCCTGCTTTCTGTTGGCAACGCCTGCGGTATCCAAAGTACCTCTGATGATGTGGTATCTGGTACCGGGTAAGTCCTTTACTCTACCGCCTCTGATCAGTACAACGCTATGCTCCTGTAAGTTGTGACCTTCACCGGGAATGTAGCTGGTAACTTCGATTCCGTTGGAAAGACGTACTCTGGCGATCTTTCTAAGTGCAGAGTTAGGCTTCTTAGGGGTAGCAGTCTTAACAGCGGTACATACGCCTCTCTTCTGAGGAGAAGAAGTATTGATTGCTTTCTTGTGTAAGGAGTTGAATCCTTTCTGGAGAGCAGGTGCTGTGGACTTCTTTTCAGTTGTCTGACGTCCTTTTCTTACTAACTGGTTAAATGTTGGCATTCTGTTTCACCTCTTTCTTATTATAAAATATAAATGATTTTTTATGTGCAACACAAAAAGAAATGCATCTGCGTGCACACTATGATAGTATACTTTTTCGCAGATGCATTGTCAACCTAATTTTTTGAAAATTAAGGTAAAATTTCTTTGAGGTATCTTCCCAGGGCATCCTGCCAGGAAGGAAGACGTTCAAAACCGTTTTCGGTCAGCTTGCTCTTGTCAAGACGGCTGTTTTCCGGGCGTTTTGCCTTTGCGGGATACTCGCTTGCCGGCACCGGCGTCACCTCGATTTTTACCCCTGCCTGTCTGAAAATCTCGCAGGCAAATTCATACCAGGTGCAGATACCTTCGTTGGTAGCATGGTAAATACCGTATTTGTCTGTCTGAATCATGTCCACCAACAGTCTTGCCAGGTCATAGGTATAGGTCGGGGAACCGAACTGGTCGTTTACCACTGTCAGCTTATCATGGGTTTCCGCCAGCTTTAACATGGTTTTTACAAAGTTTTTACCGTTCTTGCCGAACACCCAGGCAATTCTTACGATAAAATATCTGGAAAGGTTTTCCTGTACCGCAAGCTCGCCTTCGTACTTGGTCTGACCGTAAACATTTAAGGGATGTCTTTCGTCATCCGGCTCCCAGGGACGGGTGCCCTGTCCGTCAAACACATAGTCCGTGCTGATATACACCATTTTGCAGTCCAGTTTTTTGCAGACCTCGGCAATGTTTCTCGTTCCGTCCGCATTGACTCTTCTGCAAAGCGCTTCATTGTCCTCCGCGGCATCCACTGCCGTATAGGCTGCGCAGTGCACCACGACATCGGGAGCTGCCTCGCCGATAACCTTTTCCACACTTATCTTATCGGTAATGTCCATCTCGTCAATGTCCACACCGATGGCTTCTATATTCCGTCTGGCCAGCTCCGCCATCACATCATAGCCAAGCTGTCCCTTTACACCTGTTACCAATACTTTCATCATTGTTCTCCCATTCACATGGCATAAAAGGCGCAGCCTTTCGGTTACGCCTTTTTATGATTTATTCTTCTGTTGCAGTATCGTCGTTTTCGGTTTCTTCGTAAGATTCTTCAGGCGTTACGTTTTCATCCGTATCTTCGCCTAATTCTGCAGCTGTTTCCGCAAATGCTGCAGCCACCTCGTCGGAATCGTCGGAGAAATTGATTTCTTCCACTGCATTTTCAATCGCATCATCCGTGCTTAAGTGTGTGGTGCGGTATCTCTTCATACCGGTACCTACAGGAATCAGCTTACCGATGATAACGTTTTCCTTCAGTCCAATCAGAGGGTCAACCTTGCCCTTGATAGCGGCTTCGGTCAGAACCTTGGTGGTTTCCTGGAAGGATGCTGCTGACAGGAAGGAGTTGGTAGCCAGAGCAGCCTTGGTAATACCGAGCATTACCTGCTTGCCTTCTGCAGGCTCTTTTCCTTCTGCAATCAGCTTTTCATTCATATCTTCAAAGTCAAGGACATCAACCAGTGTTCCGGGAAGGAATTCGGTATCTCCGTGGTTCTCGATACGAATCTTCTTTAACATCTGACGAACAATAACCTCGATATGCTTATCGGCGATATCTACACCCTGCAGACGGTATACACGCTGTACTTCGCGGATCATGTAGTCCTGTACGGCACGGATACCTTTAATCTTTAACAGATCGTGAGGATTTACGCTACCTTCTGTCAGCTCGTCGCCGGCTTCAATCATCTGCTCATCTAAAACCTTGATACGGGAGCCGTAAGGAATTAAGTATGCCTTGGACTCTCCGGTCTCTTCGTTATGAACGATTACTTCACGCTTCTTCTTGGTATCGCGGATTTCTACGCGGCCGCCGAATTCAGCAATGATGGCAAGACCCTTGGGTTTTCTTGCTTCAAACAATTCTTCGACACGGGGAAGACCCTGTGTGATATCGTCACCCGCAACACCGCCGGTATGGAAAGTACGCATGGTAAGCTGTGTACCAGGTTCACCGATGGACTGTGCGGCAATAATACCGACAGCTTCACCTACCTGGACAGCCTCGCCGGTTGCCATGTTGGCACCGTAGCACTTTGCACAGATACCGTTATGGCATCTACAGGTTAAAATGGTACGAATCTTAACTTCCTCAATGGGTTCACCCTTTTCATTGACGCCGACGCTTAAAATCTTAGCGGCACGGCTGGGGGTAATCATATGATTGTGTTTTACGATTCTGTTGCCGTCTTTATCATAAATATCCTCGCAGGCGAAACGGCCTGTGATTCTGTCTTTCAAGCTTTCGATGGTTTCCTTGCCGTCCATGAATGCTCTTACCACGATACCGGGAATTTCGCTTCTGCCTTCGCTACAATCTGTTTCCCTGATGGAAAGTTCCTGGGAAACGTCAACCATACGTCTGGTCAGGTAACCGGAGTCGGCGGTACGAAGAGCGGTATCGGACAGACCCTTACGTGCACCATGTGCGGACATGAAGTATTCCAGTACGTCAAGACCTTCACGGAAGTTGGACTTGATAGGCAGCTCAATGGTACGTCCGGTTGTATCCGCCATCAGACCACGCATACCTGCCAGCTGTTTAATCTGCTGGTTGGAACCACGCGCACCGGAGTCAGCCATCATGAAGATGTTGTTGTACTTATCCAGACCGTTAATCAGCTTATCGGTCAGTTCCTTATCTGTTTCGTTCCAGGTTTCTACTACGGCACGATATCTTTCTTCCTCGGTGATAAGACCTCTTCTGAAGTTGGTGGAAATCTTATCAACGGTTGCCTGCGCCTGAGCCAGCAGTTCGGGCTTTTCAGGAGGCACGGTCATATCGGAAATGGATACGGTCATGGCAGCTCTGGTGGAATACTTGTAGCCCATTGCCTTGATGTAGTCAAGAACTTCTGCATTCTTGAATGCACCGTGGGTATTGATAACCTTCTCCAAAATCTGCTTTAACTGCTTCTTGCCTACATGGAAGTCAACTTCCAACTTTAAGAAGTTTTCAGGGTTGGTTCTGTCAACAAAGCCAAGGTCCTGAGGCAGTACTTCGTTGAAGATGAAACGTCCCAGTGTGGACTCTACGATACCGGTGATGTCTTCACCCGCATCGTTCTTCTTGGTAATTCTTACCTTGATACGGGACTGTAAGGTAATAACCTGGTTCTCATATGCAAGGATTGCTTCGTTTACGCTCTTGAAGAACTTGCCTTCGCCCTTTGCACCGGGTCTTTCCTGGGTCAGGTAGTAGATACCGAGTACCATATCCTGTGTAGGAACGGCAACGGGACCGCCGTCGGAAGGCTTCAAAAGGTTGTTGGGTGACAGAAGCAGGAAACGGCATTCTGCCTGTGCCTCAACGGACAGAGGAAGGTGAACGGCCATCTGGTCACCGTCGAAGTCGGCGTTGAAAGCGGTACATACAAGAGGATGAAGCTTGATTGCCTTGCCTTCTACCAGAATGGGCTCAAATGCCTGAATACCCAGTCTGTGCAGGGTAGGTGCACGGTTCAGCATAACCGGATGCTCTTTGATTACTTCTTCCAGTACATCCCATACGCTGGTGTCCAGTCTCTCCACTAACTTCTTGGCATTCTTGATATTCTGGCTGATGCCTCTTGCTACCAGTTCCTTCATAACGAAGGGCTTGAACAGTTCGATTGCCATTTCTTTCGGCAGACCGCACTGATAAATCTTAAGTTCGGGACCAACTACGATAACGGAACGTCCGGAGTAGTCTACACGCTTACCTAACAGGTTCTGACGGAAACGTCCGGATTTACCCTTTAACATATCGGAAAGGGACTTTAACGCTCTGTTGCCGGGTCCGGTAACGGGACGTCCTCTTCTGCCGTTGTCAATCAGGGCATCCACTGCTTCCTGCAGCATTCTCTTTTCATTGCGGACAATGATATCGGGAGCGCCCAGCTCAAGCAGTCTCTTCAGACGGTTGTTTCTGTTGATAATTCTTCTGTAAAGGTCATTTAAGTCAGAGGTTGCGAAACGGCCGCCGTCCAGCTGTACCATAGGACGTAAGTCGGGAGGCAGAACCGGGATAACATCCATAATCATCCATTCGGGTTTGTTGCCTGAACCTCTGAAAGCTTCTACTACTTCCAGTCTCTTGATGATACGTGCACGCTTCTGACCGGTAGATTCCTTTAAGCCTGCCTTTAATTCCTCTGCATCTTTTTCCAGGTCGATGGCCTGCAGAAGCTCTTTGATAGCCTCTGCGCCCATACCTACACGGAACTTATTACCATAGGTTTCATAAGCATCCTGATATTCTTTTTCGGATAAAATCTGCTTATATTCCAAATTGGACTCACCTGCATCCAGTACAATATAGGATGCAAAGTAAAGTACCTTTTCCAGTACTCTCGGTGAAAGGTCAAGGATTAATCCCATACGGCTGGGAATTCCCTTGAAGTACCAGATATGGGAAACCGGAGCTGCCAGTTCGATATGACCCATACGCTCTCTACGAACGCTGGATTTGGTAACTTCTACACCACATCTGTCGCAGACAACACCTTTGTATCTGATCTTCTTGTACTTACCGCAATGACATTCCCAGTCTTTCTGGGGTCCGAAAATTCTTTCACAGTACAGACCGTCGCGTTCCGGTTTTAATGTTCTGTAATTGATTGTTTCGGGCTTGGTTACCTCGCCTCTGGACCACTCGCGGATTTTCTCCGGAGATGCCAGACCGATTTTTATGGCATCAAATGTCATCGGCTGATAAACTTCATTTTTATTTTCTGACATTTTGGTACTCCCTTCCATACTAATCTCTATTAGAATTCGTCTTCTCCGTCGAAGCCGTCACCTGCATCGTCAAAATCATCCTCATCCGCATCATCTGCACTTACCAGTTCGCCGTCATCGTCAAATTCCTGCTTCTGGTAACCCAGGTCATCGAGGGAATCCTTTTCGTAATCATTGTAGTTCTTACGGTCGCCTTCCATCTCGTAACGGTAATCGTTGTCGGTATAATCCACGGTTTCCATAATTTCTACTTCGGTCTGGTCTTCTCTTAAGACGCGGACATCCATACCAAGTGCCTGTAATTCCTTGAGCAATACCTTGAAGGATTCCGGAATACCGGGCTCAGGAATGTTGTCGCCCTTGATAATGGCTTCGTATGTCTTGACACGGCCGATAACATCATCGGACTTCACGGTCAGGATTTCCTGTAAGGTGTAGGATGCGCCGTATGCTTCCAGCGCCCAAACTTCCATTTCACCGAAACGCTGTCCGCCGAACTGTGCCTTACCGCCGAGAGGCTGCTGGGTAACTAAGGAGTACGGTCCGGTAGAACGTGCATGAATCTTATCGTCTACCAGGTGATGCAGCTTCAGGTAATGCATGTGTCCGATGGTAACCGGGCTGTCGAAGTACTCGCCGGTACGTCCGTCGCGGAGTCTTACCTTACCGTCACGGGAAATAGGCACGCCCTTCCAGAGCTTTCTGTGTGCTCTGTTTTCGGAAAGATACTGATAAACTTCGGGAAGAAGCTCTGCTTCATGCAAGCTGCTGAAGCTGTCTCCGTGCCATTCCTTTCCGTCCGCAGTCTTTTCCATTCCCTTTGCTTTCCATTCCTCTGCTTCCGCAGCATCGAAAGGAAGGTTTGCATAATCGTTTGCAAGATCCAGGGTATCCATAATATCTTTTTCGTTTGCGCCATCGAATACAGGTGTCGCTACGTTAAAGCCAAGAGCCTTCGCAGCCAGGGAAAGGTGAATTTCCAGAACCTGTCCGATGTTCATACGGGAAGGTACGCCCAGAGGGTTAAGTACGATATCCAGAGGACGACCGTTAGGAAGATAAGGCATATCTTCTACGGGAAGCACACGGGAAACAACACCCTTGTTACCATGACGACCAGCCATCTTGTCACCAACGGAAATCTTTCTCTTCTGCGCAATGTAAATGCGGACAGCCTGATTTACGCCGGGTGCCAGTTCGTCGCTGTTTTCTCTGGTAAATACCTTTGCATCCACTACAATACCATATTCGCCGTGAGGAACCTTTAAGGAAGTATCACGTACTTCTCTTGCCTTCTCACCGAAGATGGCACGGAGCAGTCTTTCTTCTGCTGTCAGTTCTGTTTCTCCCTTGGGAGTAACCTTGCCGACAAGAATATCACCGGCACGAACCTCAGCACCGATACGGATAATACCTCTGTCATCCAGATCCTTCAGGGCATCGTCGCCGACACCGGGAACATCACGGGTGATTTCTTCGGGTCCTAACTTGGTATCACGTGCTTCTGCTTCATATTCTTCAATGTGTACGGAAGTGTAAACATCTTCCTGTACCAGTCTTTCGCTTAACAGAACCGCATCTTCGTAGTTGTAGCCTTCCCAGGTCATGAAGCCGATAAGAGGGTTCTTACCGAGAGCCAGTTCGCCTTCGGAAGTGGAAGGACCGTCTGCAATAACCTGTCCCTGTGCCACATGGTCGCCCTTGAACACGATGGGCTTCTGATTATAGCAGTTGGACTGGTTGCTTCTTAAGAACTTGGTCAGATGGTATTCTTCCTTTTCACCGTCATCATAGGTCATCTTGATGAGATTGGAAGAAACATAATCAATCGTACCTGCCTTCTTTGCCACTACACAAACACCGGAGTCAACCGCAACCTTGGTTTCCATGCCGGTACCTACAACGGGTGCTTCCGTCATCAGAAGGGGCACTGCCTGACGCTGCATGTTGGAACCCATCAGCGCACGGTTTGCATCGTCGTTCTGCAGGAAAGGAATTAAGGCTGTAGCCACGGAGAATACCATTCTCGGGGATACGTCCATGTAATCAAACATAGCCTTGGGATATTCCTGTGTTTCCTCTCTGTAACGACCGGATACGGAGTTACGGACAAAATGTCCCTCTGCATCCAGGGCTTCGTTTGCCTGTGCTACATGATAATTATCCTCTTCATCAGCGGTCATGTATACAACTTCGTCGGTAACTCTCGGGTTGGCCGGGTCAGTTTTATCAATCTTACGGTAAGGTGCTTCTACAAAACCGTATTCGTTAATTCTTGCATAGCTTGCAAGAGAGTTGATCAGACCGATGTTGGGACCTTCGGGAGTCTCGATAGGACACATTCTTCCGTAGTGGGAATAATGTACGTCTCGAACTTCGAATCCGGCACGGTCTCTTGACAGACCGCCGGGACCCAGTGCGGAAAGACGTCTCTTGTGGGTAAGTTCGCCCAGAGGGTTGTTCTGGTCCATAAACTGGGACAGCTGGGAAGAACCGAAGAATTCCTTTACGGCAGCGGTTACGGGTTTGATGTTAATCAGCGCCTGCGGAGAAATTTCTTCTGCATCATGGGTTGTCATTCTTTCTCTGACAACTCTTTCCATTCTGGAAAGACCGATACGGTACTGGTTCTGTAACAGTTCGCCGACTGCACGGATACGTCTGTTGCCCAGATGGTCGATATCGTCATCGTTTCCTAAGCCGAATTCCAGATGCATATTATAGTTGATGGACGCAAAGATATCTTCTTTCGTAATATGCTTCGGAATCAGCTCGTGGATATTCTTTCTGATGGCTTCTGCCAAAGCTTCGCCGTCTTCTGCGTATTCTTCGATAATCTGCTTTAATACCGGATAGTAAACCAGCTCGGTAACACCCAGCTCCCTGGGATTACAATCGATGAAGTGGCAGATGTCTACCATCATATTGGAAAGAACTTTCTCGTTCTTTTCTTCGGTTGCAATATATACGAAAGGAACTGCAGCATTCTGGATTTCGTCTGCCAGCTCTGCGGTCACCTTTGTACCTTCTGCGGCAATTACTTCGCCGGTGGAAGGGTCAACAACATCAGCCGCTAAAATCTGGTTGCGGATTCTGTTTCTCAAAGCTAACTTCTTATTGAATTTATATCTGCCGACTTTAGCCAAATCATATCTTCTGGGGTCGAAGAACATAGCGTTAATCAGGCTTTCCGCACTTTCCACGCTCAAAGGCTCACCCGGACGGATCTTTTTGTATAACTCTAACAGACCCTCCTGATAATTCTCAGCAGTGTCCTTTGTAAAGCTGGCTTCAATCTTCGGTTCGTCGCCGAACACTTCCCTGATCTCGTCATTGGTACCGATACCGAGAGCTCTGATCAGGACCGTAATGGGAACCTTTCTGGTACGGTCAACACGAACATAGAATACATCGTTGGAGTCTGTCTCATATTCCAGCCATGCGCCACGGTTGGGAATTACAGTACAGGAATACAGCTTCTTACCGATTTTATCATGGCCGATACCATAGTAAATGCCGGGGGAACGTACTAACTGGCTGACAATAACACGTTCTGCACCGTTGATCACAAAGGTACCTGTTGCCGTCATAATAGGAAGGTCACCCATGAAGATTTCATGCTCGCTGATTTCTTCTTTTTCCTTATTGTAAAGACGTACCTTTACTTTGAGCGGTGCCGCATAGGTGGCATCTCTCTCCTTACATTCTTCAATAGAATATTTCACATCGTCTTCGCACAATTCGAAGTCTACGAATTCCAGACTTAAAGAGCCGCTGTAATCTGCGATAGGAGAAATATCGTCGAAGACTTCTTTCAGGCCTTCGTCCAAAAACCACTGGTAGGAATCCTTCTGGACTTCAATCAGGTTTGGCATCTCCAAAACCTCTTTTTGTCGTGCATAACTCATACGTGTATATTTGCCTTTGGCAATAGGACGTATTCTGTTTTTTTCCATTGACCTTTCACCCCGTTCTTATATGATATTGACCTATTTTGTCATTTATTTAGCGTACACAAAATAGACATAGCACACCACAATAGTGCATTGTCCATCATACAATAATATTCAATTTTAGTCAAGGAATTTTTTAGAATTTTTAGAAAAATTAAGAAAATAATGAATGAAGAAAAGCCACATGGCAAAATGCAAGCATGATGCCACGCGGCTTTTTGTAACTATGAGAGAAGAAATTACTTAAGAGTAACCTTAGCGCCAACTTCTTCAACTTTCTTCTTGATTTCTTCAGCTTCTTCCTTGCTTGCGCCTTCTTTGAGCATCTTAGGAGCGCCATCAACAAGGTCCTTAGCTTCCTTCAGACCAAGGCCGGTAATTTCACGAACAACCTTGATAACCTTAACCTTTTCGGAACCTACTTCGGTAAGTTCTACGTTGAACTCAGTCTTTTCTTCTTCTGCTGCTGCGCCAGCACCTGCTGCTGCAACTACAACGCCTGCTGCTGCAGATACGCCGAATTCTTCTTCACATGCTTTTACTAAGTCATTTAATTCTAATACGGATAACTCTTTGATAGCGTCAATGAGTTCCTGAGCTGTTAATTTAGCCATTTTCATTTCCTCCTGAAATTAATTTAATAGTTTTTAGTTTCGATTAAGCTTCTGCGGGAGCTTCTTCAGCGGCAGGTGCTGCACATGCTGCTGCGCCACCTTTTTCTGCCAACTGATTCATGACGCGAGCGAAGTTGGTAATCGGGGACTGCAGACTTCCGAGTAACTTGGAAATAAGTTCTTCTCTGGAAGGAATATTTGCAATAACTGCGATACCGGCTGCATCATATACGGTTCCTTCAACAACACCAGCCTTGATTTCAAGCTTGTCAGCGGTCTTAGCAAACTTTGCAAGAATTCTTGCGGGAGCAGTTGCATCTGTAGTGGAAACTGCCATTGCGCTGGGTCCTTCGAGATACTGGGAAAGTCCTTCGAATTCGGTACCCTTGAATGCAAAGTTCATCATGGTGTTCTTGTAAACCTTGTAGCTGACACCTGCTTCACGTAATTCACGACGAAGCTGAGTGTCCTGTTCTACAGTAAGTCCTCTGTGGTCAACGAGCACGATAGACTGTGCACCCTGAATACGTTCGGAAATCTCCTGTACAACGGGCTGTTTTAATTCAACCTTTGCCATTTCATTTACCTCCTTATAGAATATGTGGAATATATCCCGGAAAACTTCCGGAATGTTCCTGCCGAAAGGAGTTATATAAGAAAAGCCTCCCTGAAGACAGGAAGGCAAAAAGTCTTAACGTCAACTCTTTCCTCGGTAGGTGATAATTCTTTACGCCTTGCGGCACCTACTGTCTTCGGCACGATTTCACAACCTCTGATATATTAACATAAGGGGCTGACATATGTCAACCCCTTACTTAAACTTTTTTATGCAGCTTTTATTTAGTATTAGAACTTAGCTACGCTTACCTTAACGCCGGGTCCCATGGTTGTGGTAAGAGTTACACTCTTTAAGTACTGACCCTTTAAGGTTGCGGGCTTAGCCTTTACGATAGCATCCATCAGTGCGTTGAAGTTTTCGGAAAGCTGTTCTTCGGTGAAGGAAGCTTTACCTACGGGAACGTGGATAATGTTTGCCTTGTCCAGTCTGTATTCGATCTTACCGGCTTTGATATCGTTTACTGCCTTGGTTACATCCATGGTAACGGTACCAGCCTTAGGGTTGGGCATTAAGCCTTTAGGACCTAAAACTTTACCCAGACGACCTACAACGCCCATCATGTCGGGGGTTGCTACAACTACGTCGAAATCAAGCCATCCATCGTTCTGAATCTTCGGGATGAGTTCGTCTCCGCCTACGTAATCTGCTCCGGCAGCTTCTGCTTCTGCTACCTTGTCGCCCTTAGCGAAAACCAGAACCTTAACGGTCTTACCGGTTCCGTTGGGAAGAACTACTGCGCCACGGATCTGCTGTTCAGCATGACGTCCGTCACAGCCTGTTCTGATGTGAGCTTCTACGGTCTCATCAAATTTTGCGGTTGCTGTTTTCTTAACCAGTGCAATTGCATCAGTGGTTTCATAAAAAGTTGCGCGATCTACCAGTTTCGCAGCATCGCTGTATTTCTTTCCATGCTTCATTCTAAAATCCTCCTATGGTTCTAACGACATTTAAGTCTCCCAGTCTGTTTCCTATTAGTCTTCTACTACAATACCCATACTTCTTGCTGTACCGGCAATCATGCTCATGGCAGCTTCTACACTTGCAGCATTAAGGTCCGGCATCTTTAATTCAGCGATTTCCTGAAGCTTAGCCTTGGAGATGGTAGCTACCTTGGTCTTGTTGGGAGCTCCTGAACCGGATTTGATATTGCAAGCTTTCTTTAACAGTACTGCAGCAGGCGGAGTCTTGGTGATGAAGCTGAAGCTTCTGTCTGCATATACGGTAATAACAACAGGAATGATTAAGTCACCCTTATCTGCTGTTCTTGCGTTGAACTGCTTTGTAAATTCAACGATGTTTACGCCGTGCTGTCCAAGTGCGGGACCAACGGGCGGAGCCGGTGTTGCTTTGCCGGCAGGAATCTGTAATTTGATATATCCTGTTACTTTCTTTGCCATAATGGCACCTCCTATAATGTGGTAATCTGGCGCTCTGATTTCTCAAAGCTCCCACCGTATGCTTTCGCATACCTCGTGTTGCCTATATTATCCGACGTCCGCAGCCATGCCGCTTCCACCGGAGAATACCAAAAGTTACTTAGAGCTTTCTGACTTCTGCAAAGCTGATTTCAACAGGTGTTTCCCTGCCGAACATCTCTACATTGATGGTAGCGGTCTGCTTACCATAGTCAAGCTTCTGCACAATACCCACGGTATCTTTCCAGACACCGGCTACAACTGCGATGCTGTCGCCTTCGCCAAAGTCGATGGAAACATTTTCCGTCTTGATACCCAGGGGCTTCATTTCTGCTTCTGTAAGAGGCACGGGCTTGCTTCCCGGTCCCACGAAGCCGGTTACGCCTCTGGTGTTGCGGACAACATACCAGGTATCATCGTTCATCACCATATTAATCAGAACATATCCGGGAAACATCTTCTTCTGGACGGTTTTCTTGGCGCCGTTCTTTACCTCTACAACATCCTGCATCGGTACTCTGACTTCCAAAATCTGTTCAGCAAGCTGCTTATTGTTCTCGATTGTCTTTTCAATATTGGCTTTGACTTTGTTTTCGTATCCGGAGTAAGTATGTGCTACATACCAATTTGCCTCTGCCATACAATAACCATGCCTTTCTCATACTCTAACCTGCCAAAGTGACAGGTGTCAGTTTCTTCCTACAAAGATGTAAGGAAATTCACACCATACTTAGCCAGTGCATCAATGGCAGCAATAATAATACCTAATACAATAGAAATTGCCACAACAGCGATGGACTGTTTGAACATGGTATTCTTATCAGGCCATATGATTTTCTTGAACTCAATAGACACGTTTTTGAAGAAGCCCGGCTTCTTGGTCTTGGTCTTTGCTGAATCTGCCATTTTCCTCTCCTTCTTCCAAATATATTATTTGGTTTCTTTGTGCATTGTATGAGTCTTGCAGAATCTGCAGTACTTCTTGGTTTCCATTCTGTCAGGATGAGTCTTCTTATCCTTCGTAGTATTGTAATTACGCTGCTTACATTCTGTACATGCTAATGTAATTTTTGTACGCATTTTTCCACCTCCACGCGTTTATTTACTTAATAAAAATATGCATAAAAAAAAGACCTAAATCTCATCTCGCTTTGATACTATATCACACAAGGTGCCTTAACGTCAATCATTTCTTTTAGAAATAAACATTTTTCACAGGATTTTATGCAAATTTGTAAAAAAAACGCTTTTAAGCTCTTGCACATGGCTATTCCAAATGCTAAAATGTAGGCAGAAAAGTAGATTTTTACCCTTATGCATGTTGATACCGCTACCGTGAAAAAGGATTTTCACGCGGCATATGCTTATTTCAAGGAAGAAAGGAGGGTTTTCTTTGGGTAACATGATTTCCAATACCGTCTACAATCACTATCTGACGGCCTACGCGCCGAAAAACATCACCCGCTTTGACACACACAAGAAAAGCGAGCTGGAAAGCGTTTACAAATCCATTTTAAAAATAAACAAAGAATCCCCCTGGTACCTTGACGTCACGCAGAAGGAAACCCAGGAGTATGCCGTGAACATCAAAGAGAACGCACGGCTTCTTTATAATACCATCGCTTCCATGGGCGGACTGGAACCGGAACGTACTTTAAAAAAGAACACCGCCTATTCTTCCAATCCCGATGCGGTGGATGTTGCCTTTATCGGCGATGCTGCCGACAGTGCTTCCGCGCCCACCTTAAATCTGCAGGTAAAAAGCCTTGCCGCTTCCCAGGAAAACAGAGGCTCCTATCTGCCGAACGAACCTGTTTCCCTGTCTGCCGGCACCTATGCCTTTGAAATCAGCACCGGCGGCATGAACTATGAATTCCAGTTCAGTATCAGTGAAAATGAAAGCAACAAGGATGTCCAGAAGCGTCTGGCAAGACTGATTAACCATACCAATATCGGCGTGCGCGCCCGTCTGGATGAGGGAGAAGCCCGCAGTGCCTTAATTCTTTCTTCCGCGCAGACCGGTCTTCCCGAAGGAAGGGATGAACTGTTCCGGGTAAGTGAGGGCAATTCAGACGCCTTAAGCGGAGCCGTTTCCTATTTCGGTCTGCAATACACTACCCGTCAGGCATCGAACGCTTCCTTCTTATTAAACGGTGAGGAGCGCACCACCGCATCCAACAGCTTTACCATCGGTAAAATGTTCGATGTGGAATTAAAAGGACTTACTGCTTCCGACGAAACCGTAACCGTCGGCTTAAAGACCGATGTGGACTCCATCACCGACAATATCAATTCCCTGATTGGCAGCTATAATACCTTTATCAGCGCCGCCGGCAATTATACCGAGCGTTTCGGCGGTACCAACCGTCTGGTCCGGGAAATGGGCGCCATTGCGCTGCGTTATCAGGACTCCCTGCAGAAAATCGGCATTTCCGCCCAGTCGGACAAAACCATGTCCATTGATGAAGATCGTCTGAAAGAAGCGATTGCTTCCGAAGAAGCCGAAGACGCCGGAGAGGATGTCTCTTCCTATCAGACACTGTCCGGCTTTGCCGAATCTTTACTCAAAAAAACAACCCAGGTTTCCATAAACCCGATGGAGTACGTGGACCGTACCATCGTGGCTTACAAAAACCCGGGACACAATTTTATCAATCCTTATATGACAAGTGCTTACAGCGGCATGATTTTTAACAGTTACTGTTAAATTCTTCTTCCGCCATGGCAAGAGCTGCCGCTATTACCTTATCCATATCGTAATAGCGGTACTGTCCGAGTCTTCCTCCGAAGAGCACATTCTTTTCCTTTGCCGCCAGCTCCCTGTATTTTTCATAGAGTGCGTTGTTCCGTTCATCGTTGACCGGATAATACGGCTCGTCGCCTTTTTTCCAGCTATCGGAATATTCCCTTGAAATAACCGTGTCCGGCTGTTTGCCGAACTCAAAATGCTTATGCTCAATAATACGGGTGTAAGGAACCTCCCTGTCCGTATAATTGACCACCGCATTGCCCTGGTAGTTGTCGCAGCCTTCGATGATCTCCTCTTCAAAATGCACCGTGCGGTACTGCAGCTCCCCGAAGCAGTAATGGAAATACTCATCAATCATACCGGTATAAAGTACCTTGTCAAAGCTGTCCGCCTGCTCACCCTTTGCTTCGTTTTCCTTTTTGAAATCTTCATAAGAAATACCGAGGCGTACCGGAATGCCTTCCAGCATCTTTTCCACAATGGCGGTATAGCCGCCCTTGGGAATGCCCTGATAAGGGTCGTTGAAATAGTTGTTGTCATACACAAAGCGGAGCGGAAGTCTCTTGATGATAAAGGCGGGCAAATCCTTGCAATCCCTGCCCCACTGCTTTTCCGTGTAGCCCTTAATCAGCTTTTCATAGACATCCCTGCCCACTAAGGACAATGCCTGTTCCTCTAAGTTGGACGGATTTTCAATGGCTAAATCCGCAATCTGCTCCGCAATCTTCTGCTTTGCTTCTGCGGGAGTCCTGATATTCCACATTTTGCTGAAGGTGTTCATATTAAAAGGAAGGTTGTACAACTCATCCTTGTAAACAGCCACCGGCGAATTGATATAGTGGTTGAACTCTGCAAACCGGTTTACATAGTCCCAGATTTTTTTGTCTGACGTATGAAAAATATGGGCACCGTACTTATGTACCCGGATGCCCTTAATTTCTTCCGTGTAAATATTGCCGGCGATATGGTTTCTCTTGTCAATCACCAGACATTTTTTGCCATGCAGGGCAGCCTCCCCGGCAAACACCGCGCCAAAGAGCCCCGCCCCTGCAATCAGATAGTCATACTTCATCTTTTTCCCCGTTAAAGCCTCATACCGGCTTATTTGTTTTTGGATTTTGCTTTGTACTTGTCAATCTGGATAAAATCGTCCATAAGACCTAAGATCTTGTCTCTGCCTTCCTGGTTTAACTTTACATAGTACTGCATAACACGGTTCTCCAAAAGAACGGCGCCTAAGGAAGCATCCCTCTCTAATGAGCTGAAGTCTACCGGATTTAAACGGAGCTTATCGCACATTTTGATTACGGTGCCGTAAGCCATGCCGTCAATTCCTCTGTCCAGCGCGGTAACGAGGGTGCTGTACGGGATATTCATTTCTATAGCGAACTGTCTAACACTTCTATACTGTCTTAAGATTTCTTTCTTTAAAACTTCTGCTTTTGTCATAACTGACTCCTCCTTGTTTTCTCTTTACGAAATAGTGTACGTGATATCGTCTTTTTTTTCAATAGCCCTTACTCTAATTTCATAAAAATTTAAGGATTTTCGTCTTTTCTTTTTCCGTCTGCGGATTCCTGTATTTTTTTACTGAAATACTGCCCCGTTTCCTCAAGAAGCCGTAAAACTGCCGGATGAATCTCCTCCGGAAAGCTGTTCATCAGGCGGAACACCTCAAAGTTTAAGACACCTTCATAATGAATGTCGTGAAGTCCGCACAGAAAACCTTCCCAGTCCGTAGCGCAGCTGTTCCAGCTTCTTTCAAAGGTAAAAGGCATGGTATGAAGATCACTGACACCGTCGTTGTCGTGTATGTGCAGAATCTTGATACGGTTTCCCAGCATGGTAAGCGACTGGTACATATTCTTTCCAAGAAGATTGGCATGTCCCGTATCGAAACAGAAGCCAAACAGTTCTTCACCCGCCGCTTCATTCAGCTCATCTATGAGCCGGACGGACTCCGCTATGTCGGAGCCCATACCCTCAAACAAATGGGCATTTCTTTCTACAAATAAGTTTTCCAGACAGACCGTCAGTTTATACTCTTTCGCCATAGCAATGAGGGAAAGATACATTTCCTTATTATAAGCGTACTGTTCTTCCCTGGCGGCATTCCACAGGTGCACCGGATGCTCCACAATATAGCGGCTTCCCATTCTGTGGGCAATGGCAAAACAGTTTTCCGTTGCCTGCATCATCTTTTTATTTAAGTTGTCCCTTCCCGGCGTTTTCAAGGGAAAGGGCGCATGGGACTGTTCAAAGGTAAGGCCGTATTTCGCCGCAAGCTCCGCATGGGGCTTAAAATCCTCCCAGATTTCCTCTATGGGGCGGAGGAAAACTTTATTGATATTGTCATTCTGAATCATCCAGCCCTGTAAAAAGCTGTCAAATCCAAAGTCCACACAGTGAAAACCGGCTTCCGCTATCTGCCGGTAGCCTTTTTCCAAATCATGCTGTGCAATGGCTCCTGTTGACTGAATACTTAATTTATGCATTCTGTTCTCCTTTTCTGCAAATCAAAATTATTCTGTTATCATGTGCCTTTTGACATACCGGTAGAGCTCCACATTGGTTTCACCGTTGATTTCTTCCGCCTCCAGATACTCCGGCATGGGCATATCCATTCGGCATTCCCCACAGATGTCCACGCCGCATACCTTTCCTTTCTGTAAGAAAAACTGCAGCAGATGCTCCAGCATGGGCAGGGGCATGTCCCCCTGATTCCAGTTCGTCTCCGTAAACCTTCTGTTCAGGACATCTTTATCGATGGAAATGTAAAACGGCAGTCCCTCCTTTATCTGCGCCACCTTCGCCTTTGCCGTACCGTTTTGCAATTCTTCTTCCGAAAAGGTGAGGAGCTTGTCTTTCTCTCCCGTTTGTATGTTTTGTGACTGCGGTTTTCCGATTTCTATCCCGTCTATATCCCGCTGCGGCGGTCCAATTAAAACCAACTGCCGCAAATATGTGTTTTCCCCAAGCACCTGACCTGCCCAATCCCCACAGCTTGTCATTCCCTCCACCATGGGCTTCTGCATATCCGTGTGGTGGTCAAAGCAGACCAAAACAAACGGCTCTTTTAGAAAATCCGTCATAATTTTGGTTACATAATGATAATTTCCGGAATCTATAAAATGAATTCCGGAAATTCCAAACGGTTCAATCCTCTTTCGGATTTCTTCATAGGCAGATGGGGAGCAGTACAAATGACTTTCCTCAATATCGGAGCAGTCAATCCACTGAAACTGTTCCCTGTCCCGGACCGTTTCATCCTCATAAACATGTGTAAAATCCAGTATCAGATTTTGGCATCTGTTTCGCACTCTGTTTCCTCCTGTAATAACTGCCGCAGCATAACTTCCCTGTTTTCCAGAAATAATTTCGTCACCTGATAGCTTTCCGTTTCCTCGTAAGAAATCCTGTGCAGTTCGCCTTCGTCAAAAGAAACAATATCGGCATCCGGTGTCCCCAGCAAAATCGGGGAATGGGTCACAATGATGAACTGGGAGCCTTTTTCCGCCATTTTCACCAGATGCAGCAGTAATGTCAACTGCCTCTGCGGTGACAGCGCCGCCTCCGGCTCATCCATAAAATACAGCCCTTTCTCATCATTTTCCAGAATAAACTCTAAAAAACTTTCTCCGTGGGAACGTGCATGAAAGTCCGTCATACATCCGTCATCGTTATAGTTGCGCGCAGCCTCCGATGCCACATTGTAAAAGCTTTCTGCCCGCAAAAAGTAGCTCCACTTCGGTTTCAGCATACCGCTTTGAAAGGTAATCGCCGACTTTAACATTGAATAATCGTCATAGGTGCTGAAATTATAATTTCTTGTACCACCTTCCGGGTTCAGTCCCTTGGCAATCGCCAGCGCTTCCAGCAAAGTAGACTTGCCGGAACCGTTTTCTCCCACGAAAAAAGTAATCCGTTTCCGGAACTGAAACTCCCGCAGGCTGTTAAGCGCCGGAATTTCTTTTACATAGGAGCCATCCTCCAGCTTGTCCCAGTCGATGGAGAAGCTGCGGATAAACAGGTCGGGGAGATTGTCCTCTCTCTTAAAGGATCCTTCTGCACTTCCCTGTTCCGTTTTCTTTTGCTGCGTTGCAGTTTTGCCATCTGTCCTTGTTTTAGCGATACCTTTTTTGCTTGCCTTTGCCTTGGGGTCTTCTAAAATGGCAAGCATTTCATCCACTGCCTCTTCCGGCGAGGGATGTGCATTTTGCCGCAGGTATGCCGTCATTTTGTCTATCATAAAGTCCGTGCTCATGTACCGCAGGATTTCCTGACAGAGGTCCTGCGGATAGCCCTTCTGTTCCAACAGGGAAAGCAGGGCTTCCTGTTTTTGTGTTCTTTCCTGCATGTGAGTTCCTTCTTCTTTCATTCTCTTACAGTCCCCGAATAATATTCAGATAATCCTGTCTTTGGTCTACCACTTCATACTTTTTCATTTGTCTCAAGTTTTTTAACAGCATTTTCTCATAAAAAACAAATCAGGGATATCTGCTGAAAAGCACCCCTGATTAGCATGTCTTACCTTTATGAGCAATTAAGCCAGAATAGTCTGCACTTCTTCCAGTTCCATATCAATAGCTGCCGCTATCTGTTCTGCGGTAAAGCCGTTTTTGTGCATATTGTTAATCAATTCTGTGCATGCTTCTTTTCTGCCGCGTTCTAATCCAATCTCAATGCCGTCTTCCAAAATTCCTTCGCCTAAGTTACACATCTCGTTCACATCCTTTCTGAATTCTTCTTCCACAGGAACATCGTATTCCTGTAATATGTTTAATTTCTCTTCCAACGTAAGCTTCTTGGAAAATACAGCACCCAGAAGCCGGTGGAGTTCATAGCCTTCCTCCCGTCCAGGCACTTCTTTTCCTATGCCAATCATAATGATATTGAGTAAATCCAGGTTTCCTTTCCACTGTTGTGCATCAATGATATCCTCTTTAGTAAGATGGATATGGCACATACTGTTTTTTCTCCATATTCATACAAATCCAAATGGAATACACATTTTTAATATCATCGTAATGGGAACCCACAAAGTCCCTTTCCTTCTGGGCGGAAATCTGTCTGCATACATAGAAAATGGACCGGTTTAAGATTTTATACTTCTTCGGCTGATTTTTCTGTATCTCCACGTTGATGATAATCTGGGTCAGCAGCTTCTTTTTGCCGTCGGGTACCTTTTCTCCACTACGTTCCGGCAGCCGCACATAACAGATAATATCAAATCTGGTCAGTCCCTCGTTGATTTCCTGGTTTTCCGTATTTAATCCGGTCACACGCTGCCCATTTTCCTCCCAGGCGGCATTGGTAAGTCCCGGTTCCGCCGGTACTCTGCTGATATAAGGCTCGCCCTCAATATAGGGCACGATGTCCTTTGGCTTCATTCCCCGGAAAGCATCCACGGATTTTGCCAGAATGTTGGCTATGATGAATTTCTGCCCTGCAATACTTTTGGCACATTCATCGTACTGTGCTTCTTTCCCGGAAGCACTTACTGCAATCTTCAGTTCTCTAATCACGTTTTCCTCCTTAGATAGATTTTGATGTTTATTGGGTTCTAAGCAGGAATTCTTGAATTTTTAGACACCAGCGAATGCCGGCAAAAGAAAATTAGAAAAAAGAAGTATCTGCTTATAGATGCAGTATATCGTAAGTTTGTGAACTATGCAAGGTTTATTTTAGGGTTTTAAAATAAAAATGCCAGTGGCCTTAAGTCTTTTCACAACGAGCTATGATTTAAGACTTTTCCACTGACATTCTTCTAATATGTCATATGATTTAACTGCAATTTGCTATGGCAAAAGTATGTATCTTTTCTATACTCCTTCCTTCACCTTATACGCAACCTGTTCCGTTCCCCGATATGCCAGATAAATTTCAAGCAGCGTATCCGTGTCCATATCTTCCTGCACCATTGCGTAATAAATGATGCTGCCATCGGGCGCTTCATCCATCGCCCAAAACCAGAAAACCTGTGCATTCTCCCAGGAAGGTTGGTTTTCTTTTATCCATTTCTGTGCAATTTCCGTTGCCCCTTCGTACTCCTGTGCGCAGGTACGCAGTTCCCGTGTAGCCGGATTGATGGCTATGGGAATAGCACTCGCACCGCCGTTTAAGTAAATAAAATCTCCCAGGCGGTAGCAATGTCCAAACCAGTTGCTTTCCCCGGCAAATTCTGTAACCGTATAATCTTCTGCCTTCTCCGTCGGAACTTCTACCAGCCAGGTATATTCCTTATCCACGGAGCTGACCGGAATATATATGTTACCGTTTTCCCCGTCATAAAATACCCCCCGCGCATATGCTGTGGCACTGTCCGCTTCGGTAAGGTAAGCCTTCATGTCAAATACAGCATCCGTCAAAAGAACTTTTCCGTCTGCCCTCAGTCTGTCTATCCGGAAAGAATAGGCATTCTCGGAACTTATGTCTTGCTCTCCCTTCCAACCGTCTTCCGTGCTCTCCTCTGACCATTCCTTATAACAGTAGGGCAGTCCAAAATCAACCTTATCGCCCCACTGATAACCGTTTTCCGCTTTTTGCACAACTTCGTCCAGATAGGATGCCGCATCCTGTTTTCCGATTGTCTGTCCGCATCCCATTGCACAAAATGCTAATACCAGTGTCAGTAACCATACCCCTGTTTTTTTCATAAAAATAGCTCCTTCCTGTTTTCATTTACCGAATCCGGCAACCAGATTATTTCCCTTTATTTCTCACTCATATAAAGCTGCATCCGGTTCTGGATGACTTGTGCTGCCTCCTCCGCCGTCTTCTCTCCGGCCAGGTACGGCTCCGCTTCTTCCATAATAATATTTAAAACCTCTTCGCTCCGCATATCCGGCGCCGCAGCATTTTCCAGAAGCTCCTGCAGCTTTTTTATGTCTTCTTCCGTTGCCGGATAGACCTCTATGGTTTCATCCCCATAAGCTGCCCGGTACAGAGGGTCTGCGATTTTCTCCCCGTTATCGTTCAGATGGTAAGTCTCGGTCTGTGCAAATGCATAGGCTTTGTTCAGATTTTCCTTATAAACCGGAAAGCCGGAAAGATACAGATTGTCCGCCGTACACAGGGCTTTTACCACTTCCCATGCTGCGTCTTTTTCCGTGCACGACTCCATGATGCCGTAGGCTCCGCTGAAAACCATGAGGGTATTTCCGTTTTCCCTTTCCGTGGGAAATCCCACATACGTCACCTCTCCGTTAAAAACAGCAGGCTGCAGCAGATAACCGGAAACACTATTTAACACAATTGGAAGCAGCAATATCTGGTTGCTTCTTACCATGGCAAGTTCTTCCGTCTGCCCCATCACCGTACTCTCCGCCGGGTATCGGCTGACAAAAGAAAGCAGCTTTTGAAACTCTTCCCCGTCAAAAGAACAGGTCTTGCTGTCCCAGTCTATAAAAGAAGACGCATACTGCTCCATCATCTGGGCGAAAATCTGTCTTCTGGGAATGCCCTGCACAACCGTTTCCGGATTAGCGAGACCGTTTACAAAGCTTTCGTATTCGGCTATATTCCAGTGGGTATAGCCATCCAGATTTTCAGTCTTTCCCACCAGACTCCCTATCCAGAAAACAGAGGGTATGGCTGCCTGCATGCCGTCCTTATTATAAATAGCCATAACATTCGGCAGGAAATCCTCTTTGCTTACTTCCGTGTCGGCATTCAGGTAAGGCGTAAGGTCGGTAAGCAGGCCTTTTTCCACATAGGAAAAGGTGTCCGCCTTGGCTATATCCAGAATATCCGGGCCCTTTCCTGCCGCAATATCCGCCTGCAAAAGGGAAAGCGCCTGCGTGGTTTCCCCCGAATTGTCGCCGTACAGCCTTATTTCCACCTTATATTCCGCACTGTTTTTATTAAATTCCGTAATGACATCCCTGATTTCGCTGCTGTCGTCAAGTGTCCCCAGAACCAGCACTTTCTTTTCTCCCTCTGCCGCATCCGTGCTTTCCCGCTGCACCGAAATGGGCTGCCTGTCCTTTCCGCAGCCGGCAAGAAGCAGAGCGCATGTCATAAGAAGCAGCAGTTTTTTTCCTGCATTTCTACCTCTCATTGTGTTTTTCCTCCGTCAGCACACCGTCCCGGATATGCAGAATTCTGTCACAGTCCCCGATTAATGCTTCATTATGGGTAATCATGATAACCGTCCGGTCAAAATCCCTGACACATTTTTTCAGAAGCTCCATAACCTCATCCGCCGCTTCCGAATTCAGGTTGCCGGTAGGTTCATCTGCCAGAATAATGGCAGGCTTCGTTGCCAGTGCTCTTGCAATCGCCACCCTCTGCTGCTGCCCGCCGGACAGTTTGGACGGAATTCTGTCCTTCAGGGTATCAAGTCCCAGTGCGGTCATGATTTCCTCCACATATACCGTATCCACATCTTTTCCGCCTATCTCAATGGGCAGAACAATATTTTCATATACGGTTAAAATAGGAAGCAGGTTATAGTTCTGAAATACAAAGCCGATGTTCTCCCGTCGGAAAACCGTGGCTTTTTCATCCGGCAGACCGGAAATATCCGTTCCCCGTATGAATACACTTCCCGAAGTAGGACTGTCCAGACCGCCGCATATGTTTAAAAGCGTACTTTTTCCGCTTCCGGAGGGTCCGATAACAGCCACAAATTCCTTCTTTTCAATTTCCAGATTTACTTTTTTCAGGGCATGGACTGCCGCTTCCCCTTCTCCGTAGGTTTTGCTGACATCCGTCAATTTTAACATGATTTCTCCCATTTTCGCACCTCTCCCTATAAAATTGAATTAATCCACCGGCTGACCGGAAGGAATATTCCGGCTGCCGCTGCCGCACCCAGCAAAATGGCGGGAATAAGAAGCCGTGCATATTCCAGAAGCCGCATTTTCCTTAACTGCTTTTCCGTCATACCCACCTGATGCAGCGTCCGGTAATCCTTTTCCCGTTCCGTTCTGCTCAGCAAAATATAATTTAAGATATTCATCAGGGCCACGCCCAGCAGAATCAGGGCAAAGCAGCCACCCAAAAGACGTATGACTCCCACCTGTGCTTTCGCCTCTTCCTTAATCACCCGGTTGGAAACATAGTACAGTCTGTCGTCTCTTTCCGAAACATATTCCCTGATTTTTTCTTCCGTTCCTTTCAAATCCCCTGCATCAACCATAAGGGCACAGAGATAAAAACTGTTGTCCTCCGCCGGTATATTTTCCGCCGGAAGCAGGGTCACAAGCGTCGCCAGCCGGTAGGCACAGACATCAGGCAGTTCATCCACCACGGCAAGTACTTCATATTCTTTCGGAGTTCCCATTTCTATCCGGGTAAATCCGGTATCATCCTTTTTCATGGATGCCTGATTTTCATACAGATACAGTGTCACCCTGTCGCCCGCGTGGTACAGGGTACCGTTGTCCTTCATAAGCGGATTGGCGCCCATCACCACGTAGTTTCCGGACATCCACTTCTCATAGTCCAGTTCCCCTTCCAGCACCTTACATTTTGCAAGGGTTTCATAGGTTATGTAATAGCGCATCTCATCCCAATACGGCGTATGGGTAGGATTTTCCCAATTATTCAATATCTTCTGATATAAACTCTTTCCGCCGTAGTCGGCATCTGTTATGGTATCTGCCTGTAAAGCCTGCTTTACCCGCCCGGTTACATCCTCGGAAAAGTTATAGCCGTAATTATAAAATACCGGTGTCACTTCCGCATCCGGCAGTGCCTGCCAGAGTTCATAATATATGTTCCGGTCAATCGCCCAGGCATTGTCTTTGTCAACATGGGGTGGATAATCATATAAATCTCCGTCCTGCGTTTCGCTGACATGCTTGCAGTACCATTCTTCTCCAATCAGAAAAGCCGACGGCAGGCTTCTTCTGTCAATCAGTTTTCCGGTAAGAAAAAAGGTTAGGGAAACGGTCAGAACCAGAAACATCCCTGCCAGAAAAACACTTCCCATGACAAGAAAGCTGCGTCCTTTCTCCTGCTTTATATAACATCCCGACAGATGGGAAAGGGACACTTTTCTTGATTTTCTGCTGATTTTCTTTCCAAAATCCCCCGCATAGCCCACAGCCTGTATGGGGGAAATTTTATGAAGCATACGAAGCGGCTTTCTCAGACCCAAAAACATGGCTGCCAAGACAAGCACCGCTGCCACTGCCATACTCTGGGGCGGCACGCCATGATACCCTTCCAGTCCGCCGTAATATTTTCTTAAAAGTCCCGGGAGAAAAAGAAAATCAAAGCCCACTCCCAGCAAAAGCCCTGTGATAATCCCCCAAAGAGCGTGTCTTGCGGATTGCAGCATAAGAATCTGCCGGCACTGTTTTTCCGTTACCCCCACGGATTTCAGTTGTCCGAAAAACTGCACATTCCGGAACATGAAAATCCGGTACAGGGAGGTAACTGTCAGAAATACCAGCACGTAGCCGCCCAGAAACAGAACGGTCTTTTTTACCATATCTTCTAAGGAATTTTCCGTACTTCCATACACCGGATTTTCCGTAAATGCTGCCGCATTGTTTTCTCTGGATGCCGTTATGGCTCTTAAAATCCCTTCCGGAGATGCCTCCTTTGAAAATCCGCAGTATGCCGTCAGAGAGAGCTGTGTTTCCGGTACATTTTCCGGTAACTCCCTTCCGGACACATACAGATATACCGCGGCATTTTCCTTCTTTTTATTGGCTGCGCAGATGCCGGTTACCGTATATTCCCGACTTCCCGTAAGCGGAGCAGAAACGGTAATCGTCTGTCCAATTTCGGTGCCGTGCTCTTCGGCATAAATCCCATCCACCACGGCTTCTGTTTCCGAAGCGGGCCATTTTCCCGTTGTCAGCCCATGGAAGTTATCCGCTGCACATTCCTCGGATGCATAGTATACATAAACCTGCGTGTTTCCCATGTTTTCCGCTGCCACGCCAAGATAAGCTTCCCCGGCAATCTCCGTTATATCCGCCATCTGTTTTAAGGCTTCGTACTGCTCCCTGGTAAGCCCCGTATAGATTCCCTGTGCCGTCGTGCCGAAGTTCCGCATATTTTCCTGCCGGGTAAGGTAATCTGCCGCCTCCATGACTCCCGCCATGCTCATGATGAGACAGGTCATCAGCGCTATGGTGGCAATAATCATGCAGTTTCTGACCGGTCTGCTTCTATATATCTTATCCGCAAGTCTGCGTAGATTCACACATATGGCTATCTTCATAAAAATCTCCCTTTTCACCAAGGTTATTCTTATTAAAATAATATCATATTGTGTTTATTTTTGCTATCCCTTTTCCTTATTAAAAAAAAGACCGCAGGCAGCAATATCCTTTCTTCATGGCATTGCCGCTTACGGTCTCTGTTTAGAATAAAATCTTTATGCTCTGTGAAGTTTTCTTAATAAGAACATCTTAGTTTCCGCACTCCACGCTGATCCTGTTGAAGGTGCTCATAATGTCCTCGGTGGTGATGGCTGCCTTTTCCGCACCGGCTTTGTCGATGATGGCTTCACCTTGGTGCATCATGATCAGGCGGTTGCCGTATTCCACGGCGTAACGCAGATTGTGCGTTACCATAATGGTGGTTACTTTCTTTTCCCGGACAATCTGCTCTGTGAGCTCCATGATGCGGTCTGCGGTCTTGGGATCAAGCGCTGCCGTATGTTCATCTAAAATTAAAAACTCAATGGGTGTCATGGTGGACATCAGAAGCGCCAGCGCCTGACGCTGCCCGCCGGAAAGGGAACCCACCTGCGTGTGAAGCTTATCTTCCAGTCCCAGATTTAAGGTGGAAAGCAATTCCTTGTACTCGCCGATTTTGGCTTTGTTGACGCCCGCCCTTAAATTGAAGGGCTTCCCCTTGTTGTCCGCAATGGACAGGTTTTCTAAAATGGTCATGGAAGGGCAGGTACCCTTGGAAGGGTCCTGGTAAACGCGGCCGATCTTACGATGACGCAGATAATCTTTTTTACCTACTATGGAATGACCGTTTACCACGATATCACCGGAGTCAATGGGAATGCTGCCGCAAATAATGTTTAACAAGGAAGTTTTACCGGAGCCGTTGCTTCCTACCACCGCTACGAAATCCCCATCGTTGATGGTCAGGGAAAAATCCTGAAACAGACAAAGTTCGTTGACGGAGCCGGGATTATAGTACTTGTGAATGTTCTTTAATTCAATCATTTTGCGCTCCCTCCTTTAATCTTTGCCGTCTTGTTTCTGTCCATGCTGACAACTAAGATAATCAGGAACAGAACTGCGGTAATCATCTTCAGATCCGTGGAAGGAAGTCCCATGCGGAGCGCCAGCGCCACGCACGCCTTATAAATAACGGAACCGATTACTACGCTGGAAGTAACACGCACAAAAGTAACTTTCTTTAAGAGGCTGGTGCCGATGATAACGCTCGCAAGACCGATTACCATCGTACCGGTACCCATGGACACATCGAAGAAACGCTGCTGCTGGGCGTAAACACAGCCGCTCAGGGTAACAAGTCCGTTGGCAATGGCAAGACCGATAATCTTTACCTTGCCTTTATCCACACCGAGGGAGGTAACTATGGTATCGTTGTCCCCAACGGCACGGAGTAAGAAGCCGGATTTGGTGCGCATGTACGCATCCAGAAGATATTTGGTAATTAGGGTAATGACCAGTACCACGATTACGGTGCGGTACGGTTTTAAGGCTGCCGGGAAAATTTTATTTACAAAGTCATTGTCAAAAATCGTCTGGTAATTGTAAATGGGGAAATTGGCGCGTCCTGCAATTCTTAAGTTTACGGTGTACAAGGCTGTCATCATGATAATACCGGAAAGTAAATCCCTTACCTTCAGCTTCACATGGGTAATGCCGGTGAGAACGCCTACAGCCACACCTGCCAGAAACGAAACCGGCAGTGTGAGGAGCGGGTTTACACCCTTTGCAATCAGCACGCAGGTCAGTGCGGCTCCCATGGGAAAGCTTCCGTCCACGGTCAGATCCGGGAAATCCAGAATTTTGTAGGTGATGTAAATTCCCAATGCCATGATGGCATATATCATACCCTGTTCCAAAACACTAAGTATCAGTGACACGTCATATCCTCCTGTTTACTCTACGGTAATTTCATCAAATTTCTGATAAGCGCCTGCTACAAAATCATCGGATAAAGTCAGGTTGATTTTTGCTGCGGCTGCGGTGTTTACATATAAGCTGGGCTCGGTAATGGTTTCAAACTTAAGATCGGATGCGTTTGCTTCGCCCTTTAATACCTTTGCTGCCATCTTACCGGTCTGCTTGCCGAGTTCAATGTATTCCAGACCCATGGAAGCGACACAGCCTGCCTTTACCTGCTCTACTTCAGAACCGAATACCGGGATGCCTGCGTCATTTGCCTTGGCAATAACGGTCTGCAGGGCGGATACTACGGTGTTGTCTGTCAGGTTTGTGATGCAGTCTACCTTGGTTACCAGGTCTGCTGCCGCCAGGTCAACATCGGCGATGGTGTTGATGCCGACATCTACGATTTCAAATCCATAATTTGCGGCTACTTCCTTGTACTCTGCAACGGTGCTTACGGAGTTTGCTTCGCTGGTGGTATAGATGATGCCGACCTTCTTGGCATCCGGCATAATTTCACGGATCATCTGTAACTGGGCGTCTACTGCCAGTGCATCGCAGGTACCGGTGATGTTGCCGGTCGGCATGCCGTCTTCGGTTGCAAGACCTGCGCCGACAGGATCGGATACTGCGGTGTAAATAACGGGAATATCTGTATTTAATGCGGAGTTATAAGCGCTCATGGCACTGGGTGTTGCAATGGCACAGATTAAATCCACTTTCTTGGAAACATAGTTGTCGGAAATGGTGCTTGCGGTACCGGTGTCTGCCTGTGCATTGTCAAATAATACGGTAAGGTTTTCTCCTTCTACAATGCCTTCCTCTGCAAGACCTGCTAAGAAGCCTTCACGGCAGTTGTCTAAGGAGCCGTGCTCTGCGAACTGGGAAATACCGATGGTGTAGGTCTTTCCGTCCGTATCGGTTACGGTTGCATCACCGGCATCCGGTGTGCTTTCTGTGTCAGCGGTGGTGGTGTTGTCCGTACCTGCCGCACTGCCGTTTGTGCTGTCTGCCGCATTACTGCCGCATGCTGCCAGTCCTAAAATCATTGTGGTTGCTAAAACTGCTGCTAAAATTTTCTTCTTCATACTGTTACCATACCTTTCTGCAAATCTTTTTAATTTCTGATAGCTTTGAGACCGGCTGGAATCCGGATGGTACCTATCCGGACGTTGTAATTTCTACAACAAAAAACCGTCTCAAGTAAATCTTACTTGAGGCGGTAATAATCATTAACGCGGTGCCACTCAATTTCGATGCTTTCTGCATCCTCTCCTCCAGACACTATCATATCTGTCGCCATGATAACGGGTGCGAATCCCGCCGGTGCCTACTGTTGTTCGGACCGTCCTCGAAAGCCCATTCAGCGATTGCTCCTATGCTGCCGTTCCACCAGTCGGCTGCTCTCTGTGATAGTAATCAAAAGCCTACTCTTCTTTCTCATAGGTTTGAAGCACTATTTATTTGTTGCACTTACAATACGCTCTTAAAAGTCATTTGTCAACTGTTTTTTCAAATTTGTTACCATGCGCTGCGTGAAGGAATAATGTCCTACTTCATTCCCGCCGGTGCATGCAGAGGGCATTTGCCCGTCAGTTCATAGTGGCAGTTGCAGCACTCGTCCCCGTCTCCCAGTACCTTGGTGCGGGAAAATCCGTTGCCCATGTAGTGGGAAATCATGTAGTCCACACCGCAGATACCGGGCAGCATGTCCTGGACACCGTATTGTTCCGCAACCGTTACAAAACCGCGCCGTCTGATGTCGATTTCAAAGGAATTGTCATCAATATTGCGGTAATCAATCAGCCAGTCATTGGGATAAAGCGCCCCCGCTTTCTGTCTTTCCACATGTCTGGCTGCTTTCTTGCGGAAGCTGTTTAAATATGCCTTTCCCACCATATGTAAGAACGGCTTCGGCACGGAAAGCAGCATCTTTTCATTCATTTTCCACATCAGGTCATCCGCCTGCTTTCTGTCAAGTCCCAGCTTCTGCATGCTCTTGTACCATGCCACATAGGACGGTGCATAAGCATAGTTAAAGGAAAAAATACTCTCGCCGATATCCGGCAGCTCCTTTACCACTTTCTTAAATACTGCACCGGAGCTCTGCTTAAACTGTTTCCAGAAATCCGCTCCGTATGTTTTCTTAATATATCCTTTGCTCCGCATCATGGTAAGATGATAAATAAAACCGTACATATATAAAAACCCCTCTGTTCTTTCCGCAACCTGCAGACACCGTTATCTGTCCGCGGACTTCATCTGCAGTATCCAGTTCATAAATGTGTCAAACACCAATTTGGAATTGCCGCAGTTGCAGTGGTTTCCTGCCGACTCCTTATCCGTGAACAGCCGGAAGGTCAGGGAACGCACATTTTTCAGCGCATTTATTTCCTCGCCAATCATTTCGTAAGGAATAAAATGGTCTTTGTTGGCGCCTACAATCAGGATGTCCTGGGTGATTTTGTCCGCAATGTCAAGCATCTGGTAACGGCTCATGTTGCTGGCATATCCGTAAGCATCCTTCGCCTCGTAGGCGTATTTTCCGTGTTCCAGACCCCAGCGCACCATCTCGTCCTTCTCCGCCTTTTTGCGGAATACCAGATTGACAATGCCGCGACAGTGCATGGAAATGAGTTTCTTCGCCAGCTTAAACTGCCTTGTGCCTGCGCCCTGGGATGCCGATAACAGCACATCCTGAAAATTCGGGAAAATGCTCCAGGCAATCACACGGGATATCCGGCTTTCAAAAGCCGCCGCTCTCGGCGCTAACATGCCTCCGAGGGATGCGCCGATAATCGTCACATCCGAAAGGGCAAAATAGTCTAAAACCGCTTTCACGGGGCGCTCCCATTCGTAGGTGAAGTGCTTACCCTGCACACGCATGACGCCGCCCTGTCCGGGTCCTTCAAACAGATAGACCTCAAAACCGTTTTCCGCCAGATACAGCATAGGGAAAAACAGTTCTTCAAAGTAACTGTCGTTGCCGCCGTGCAACAGAATGACATCCTTTGGGACTGCTCTGCTTTCCCGCATGCCGTCCTCCGTAAGAGGCTTCACATGCATAACCGGCAGCTTTACCTCTTCGTAGGGCACCTCCGTGCGCTCCACTCTGCCGCTCTCAAACCATTCCTTATAATAGTCGTAGAAAAGCTCCGTGCCTTTTTTATAATATTTCTTCTTGTCCGGGTCACCGTCATACATGAAAAACTCACTCATGCGGTAGTAGGCAATGGCATTCTCCGTTCTCTGCTCCGCCATCGCTTTGTCCCCCAGGGAAATCAGCTTCGTTTTCCAGTCCTCGCTGGTATGGATGGTCGGTCCGACTTTTTTGATTTCTTCCAGATCCCCGCCATCCCACATCACAAGCCTGTTTAACTGGTAATTGAAATTACTCTGGGTATTCAGTTCGTACATGCCCTTCTTGAACGTAACTGCCATAATAATTGCTGCCTCCATAATCTGCTGCACACTACTGCAGTCATTTCTTATCCTGCAGCAAGATTATTAAAGCATATCCGTTCTGCTTCTGCTTTTAAATTTCTGCTATTGTTATGATTTTCATGCTGCCGCTGACCGCCGTGGGGGAAAGCCCGAACATGCGCTTATTGGTGGCTGCAAAATGGGAAGGGTCGGAAAAACCGGCATCCAGCGCTGCGGTGGTAATATTTTTCCCTTTCATCAGCCCGAGGTAGGTAAAATACAGCTTACGGAAAACCAGATAATTGGCAACAGACATGCCCGCTTCCTTGCGGAACAGATGGGAAAAACGGCTCTCCGACATGCAGAAGTGACCGGCAATGGATGCCACCGTCATGTCGCTGCCGATGTGATCATCAATGTAAACATATGCCTGCCGGATGCGCTCGTCGCCCGCCGCCTGCAGGCTGTCGGCAGCCAGTGTTCCGTCTGCCCCCTGCGGATTTCCGGCAATCTGCCCGTTATCGGAAAGTCCCAGCTCTTTTAACACCTGTCTCAAAAAAGACGGATAGGCTGCCGCCGCATCCGCTGCTTCCCGCATATCCCGGTACCACTGTAAAACGGTCTGTGCCTGCTTTTCGGTGATGAGCCGGCTCTCCCGGATGCACTGCGCCACAAAGGTGGTTTCATCAAATAAAAACAACAGCAAAGACGGCATGGAAAAAGGCTTCCCCTCCTCATCCAGGGCTCCGCACACCGTATGGGGCAGCCCGGAAGGAATGACGGCGCCGAATCCCGTCATTTCCTGCCCGTCCACCTGAAAGCGCACCGGACCTTTTAGGGAAATCAGAATGTGCGCCGCCGAGTGCCTGTGCATCTCGGGGTCCTTATATTCGGTTTTTATCATCAGATGATTTTTTGCCAGATAGATTTCGTTCATATACCCACACTATAATAAAAAGCGGCTGTTTCCGCAAGGTTTTTTCCGTTCATTCTGCTTTCCATTCTTGAAAACCCACTAAGTATATGGTATTATCGGTATATATAGGAATTGCAGAGAGGATGGTTATTTTATGAAGATTTCAACGAAGGGACGTTATGCCTTACGGATGCTCTTAGACCTTGCCGAGCATCAGAACGAGGGCTACATTGCCTTAAAAGACATCGCAGAGCGGCAGAATATATCCAAGAAATATTTAGAGCAGATTGTGGCAATCTTTAACCGCTCGGATATTTTAAAAACGAACCGCGGTTATCAGGGCGGCTACATGCTTGCCAAAAGCCCGGACAAATACAGCGTGGGCATGATTTTACGTCTGACGGAGGGCAGTCTGGCACCCGTTGCCTGTCTGGACCAGGAACCCAACGAATGTGAACGCAGTGCGGAATGTGTCACACTCCCGGTGTGGGAAGGTCTGTATAAGGTCATCACGGAATACCTGGACGGCATCACCCTGCAGGACATCATCGACCAGCAGAAGACCCTGATTGCCAACGACTACATTATTTAAGATTTAAACAGGTATTCTGCTTTTCATTTGCATACAAGACAAAACCAGCATAAAAAAAGGGCTGTTGCTTTCCGGAAGGATAAGCAGCAGCCCTGTCTTTATTCAGTTTGTTTTCTTAGGCGCGTAAGTAAGGAAACATACTCCCTACACGTAGGGTACGATGTTCCGGATATTTTTCATTCTCTTTGCAAGAAGCAGAACCACGAACGGTGTCAGTGCAATGGGAACAACGTCAGCAATACCAATCCAAAGGATGCAGTATACATATCCTAATCCGGTGAAGTAGGAAAGGGAAATGCTGGTGGTGAGAATCATCAGAACACCAAACAGAAGGCTCCACAGTAAGCTTACGCCGATGAATTTGCCTTTTCCTTTTTCGATAACAGAAAGAAGGTCAGTCTTGCCTGCACGTAAATGGATGAGTGCGGGAAGCGCTGCAGACAGGCCAACGGTGATACCATCTGTCAGAGGGGAATGCAGAGGGATGAAGTTACCGGAAAGCAGAGCCCATACGACAGTTCCGATGTAGCCTGAGAAAAAGCCTGTTACCGGTCCAAACAGATAACCGATGGCAACCGGAATGAATGCGAATGTACGGAAGTGAACTGCGCCGGGAATCAGGGGAATCGGGCAAAGGTAAGCCCAGAGAACACCGGTCAGAACACCAAATACTACGAAGAAGACGATGTTGACGAAAGATAATTTTTTCTTCATTTTTTTGTTTCTCCTTTGTCTTAGAAAAATGTTTGTTGTTTATATTTACAGACTCCCCGTACGCGCTCCGGGAAACCCGCAAGATACCTTATACCGGGATGTAGAAGAAAATATGCAGTACAATGGTAGCCGCAATGGCAACCGCATTGGCAAGGATAAAGTAAACATCGTACTTGCTTGCCTTAATGTTTTTGTATGCCGTTCTGTGTACCGAGAAGTTAAGCTGGTAATAATGCATCGCCAGGGAAATTGCCTGACCCTTGCTGATAACACGGAACAAAAGCGGGAATGAGAACGTAACGTAGTTCTTAATCTTGGTCACCCAGCTGCACTTTTCGATTTCCAGACCTCGGGAGCTCTGCGCCTCCATGATGGCGTTTAACTCGGTGATAATCATGGGGATAATCTGGAATACCAGACCGATACCGAATGCCAATGCATAGGAAATTTTCCATTTCTGCAGTCCTAAAATAATCTCACTGAAGTTGGTGGTGAGAAGCACCGTATAGAAGGATGCAATCATTAAGAAAATTCGCAGGGAATACACAAAACCCTTGTAAAAATCGTACCAGTCGAGGCAGATCTGCATACCGCCGCTGCCAAGCATTGTCTGGAAGAAAACGGGACCTCCTTCCACGGCAGGCTGTTCAAACAGACCCAGCACAAACCACAACAGGAAAATAAACAAGAGCAGCACCTTCAGTTTTTTCACCAGAACAAATATGTACTTCTGAATACCGCACACATTCCACATTACCAAGAAAAATACCAACAAGAACAGCAAAGCCACACCGGACTTCACGATACTGGTCAGCACCGCCATCACGATAAAGAACATGAACTTTGTACGCGGGTCCAGTTTGTGAAGCAGTGAATTTCCATCTACATATTTTAAGTAATCCATACCTTTTCTCCTTCGTCGCCTATGATTCCGTTACTTTTGCGATAAAATCGTCTACATCGAATACAATTTCATCCAGTCCCAATTCCTTGGAAAGACGGACAACCGGCGGGAATTCAATGTTAATCTTATCAAAGATATCCTCGCGCTCTACTAACTCTTCCTTTGTTCCTTCAAATACCTTTTCACCGTGGTTTAAGATAACCGTGTAATCAGCCAGACGGAATACAAATGGAATCTCGTGGCTTATCATGATAATGGTCTTGCCTGCTTTCTTCAATTCCAAAACCATTTTTTCCAGATCCCCGATTAAGAAGCCGTCCATACCGAGGGTGGGTTCATCCAGAAGGATGACATCCGCACTGGAAAGAAGCACGGACAGAATGGTCAGCATGTGCTTCTGCCCCATGGACAGGTTTAAGGGGAAATTTTCTTTTTCTTTCTCTAAGTGATAACGGGTCAGGATTTCCGTGATGTTTTCTTCGGTAAAATCCACACCCTGCATACGGGCACAGAAGGTCAGTTCCTTCTCCACCGTCTCCTCGAACAGCATGTGCTCGGGATGCTGGAATACCAGAATAATGTTCTTGGAAATCTGTGCCACGGATTTGCCTAAAATGGACTCGCCTCTGTAATCCACTTCGCCGCTTGTGGGCTTATACAGACCGTTTAAGTGTTTGACAAAGGTGGTCTTGCCGGAACCGTTCTGTCCTAAAATGGCAACAATCTTTCCTTCCGGTACCTGAGCATTTACCTGTTTCAGACCGATAAATCCGTCGCTGAACTGCTTTACTAAATCCTTTACACTGATAACCGGGTTAAAGCTTTCCGCAGCCGCCTCTTTTTCCGCACGGGTCTTAGCGGTTGTTCTGCCTGCAAGCTCTGCACGCGCCCGGTCCATATTGTAAAACATCTTTACATCGGGAACTTTGGCGGAAAGTGCTCTGTATATTTCTACTTCCTGAGGAAGGATAACGCCTAATTTTTCCTGCAGCTCAAAATTCTGGAAAAATTCATCCCTGCTGCCGTCAAACACAACTTCGCCGTCCAAAATGCCGACTACATGGTCCACAATGCCGGCAGACCATACCAGATTGTTGTCCACGATAACGGTGGTGTTGCCGCTGTCTCTCAGTTCTCCTAAAATATCCTGCACCATCTTTTTACCGTTGGGGTCCAAGGAGCTTACCGGCTCGTCCATAATTAAAATGTCGGGCTTCATGGCAAGTACGGAGGCGATGCAGACAGACTGCCGCTGTCCGCCGGAAAGATTGTCCACACTTCTCTTACGCAGATACTGCAGTTTTAAAAGGTCCAGTACATATTCCATGCGCTCTACGATTTCCGCCTGGGGCATACCGATGTTTTCCAGACCGAAAGCAATAGCATCTTCTACGCCGTAACCGAACAACTGGTTTTCCGGATTCTGGCTGACCACGCTGACAAATGTGCCTTCGGGAACATCAAAACTTCCTTCTAATTCGCCGTTTCCGATCAGCTTCGGAATAACCTGGCTGAAAATCTGCACCAAAGTGGATTTACCGCATCCGCTGGGGCCTACAATTGCGGTAACCTTTCCCTGTTCGATGGAAAAGCTTACGTTCTTCAGCACCTGCGGTCCGTCCGTCGTATATTTGTAGCTTATGTTATTAACTTTATATTCCATTATCGTCTCCTTACCCAGTAAAAAACAAGGGTATGCCACTTGTTCAACACCCTTGTTTCCCCACTTTTCCGAATTAACGTATAAATTCATTTCACTACATGTTTCCCTGTTTGTCAAGTCAATTTTCTAATGCTATATCTACTTTGGTTTCTTGCATTTTTCGCTTAATTTTCCCAGAAAATATCATCTTTTTCACGCAGTGTATACCTTATTAAAGCATTGTCATTTAAGTTCTCGCGGTGCATGTCTATGGCGGTAATCTGATGACGGTCATACGCCGTGTAATAGTAGATGCCCTTGTCCGCATTGCAGCAGGAGGTGTAGATGGTAATTTCGTACTTGCCTTCCGCTACTTCGCAGCAGCCTCTCTGCTGGTCCACGGAGCCTAAAATATGGAAAAACTGGCTCACGCTTTCCTCTTCCGACTCTCCGGACAAAGAATGAGCTCTTACAAACGCCACCCTTGCAAAACGGGATGTGGAAGACAAATCCCCGGGCAGTCCCAGCGCGCCCATGCCTCTGCTATAGGTGGAAAGAGGAACATCCTTCCCAAAGGTGTTCTCCGGCTGCTTTTCCGACAGACCCATGTACTGATTTAGCAAAAACATCTGGGTCGGGAACGGCGGGTTGTTGGTAAGCACCCCTGCCGGATTGTCATACACATGCAGTCCGTCCTTCGTGCATTCCACAACGATACAGTCGTCTTTGTCCGCAATCATCCAGTGAAGCTGGGCAGCCGGAAACACATCGTTAAACGTGGTTCCCACTAAATTCATGCGGGCAAGCGCCTGCCTTGCTTCCCCTACATCCGCACATTTTCCTAATATATAAGGGATAAACTCAAACTGCGCTACATTTTCCCTGCTCTCTTCTATTTCCTGATAAGCAGCATTTCCCACAAAGTTAAGCCCCGCCATACAGAGTCCTTTTTCATTCATGGCATCATAATACAAAGGATAATCCGCCGTTGCCGCATCTTTGGGTACAAATTCCGCCGGCTGCTCCGCCACATGTGCCATACCGACTATAGCATAATGCCGGACACAAAGTCCTATGTGCCGGAATGTGAAGGGATAATTCCTGGGTGTCACCGTCACCTCATCCCCATAGGAAAATTCATAATCAAGGGTTCTTCCAAAATAAAAATCTTTTGTCTGGTACGTTGCCGCTGTACACATATCAATCACTCTTCTTTCTGTTTTTTTCTATTGCTTTATAAACTGCCTGCGTCCTTCTTTCCGGTTTTCTCCGGGCTTTTCGTTCCGCATGGCATCTGTGCTAACAGTATTGCCGCAAAAATAAGGGCACATCCCAAAAGCTGTCTGCCGTTTAACTTTTCTCCTAAAATAATCCAGCCCGCCAGTACGGAGAAAACAGACTCCAGACTCATAATCATGGAGGCAAGCGTCGGATTTAAGCCGTTCTGTCCCACAATCTGCAGGGTATATCCTACACCGCAGGAAAAGATGCCGGCGTATAAAATGGCAATCCACGCGGAAGGATTCATCAGTCCCGGCAGCCACCCGGCAAAGCCCGCCGCAGAATGCTTCATATCCACAAAGTACATGGGCACCATGCTGAGCAGTCCGCAGACAAGGAACTGGATACAGGACATTCTGACGCCGTCCACTTTGGGGGAAAAATAATCCACGGTTAAAATGTGTACAGCAAAGAGAAAGGCGCATAAAAGCACCATCAAATCGCTGTTCTGGAAGGTCAGGCTGCCGTTCATACAGAGCAGGTAAAGCCCGCCTATGGTAATGAGCATGCCCACCCAGATGTTCCAGCCGCATTTCTTTTTTAAGAAAAGTCCCAGTATGGGCACCAGCAGTATGTAGCAGGCGGTCAGAAAGCCCGCTTTTCCGGAAGCCGTACCCATGGTAATACCGAGCTGTTGGGCGCTGCTTGCTAAAAACAACGCCGTACCGCAGCAGATGCCGCCCGTTATCAGGGTTTTCTTTTCTTCCTTTGTCTGTGGTCTCTTGCTGCCCAGACCCATTTTATCCAGTAAAAAGATAACCGGCACTAAAACGGCGCTGCCTACCAGGGAACGGATACCGTTAAAGGAAAACGGTCCCACAGCATCCCCGCCCGTGCTCTGTGCCACAAACGCCACGCCCCAGATAAGCGCAGTCAGCACCAGTAAAAGGGAATTTCTGATCTGTCTGCTTTTCATGTTGTCAAATCCTCATCTTCTGTCATTCTTACTGTCCTGTCAGAATACTGCTATTCCTTTCTTCTTAGGAAAACAACTTCCTTACTTCCTCTCCGTCAAATACCACCTTGTCCACATGCTCCACCTCGATGCGGTAAAGGGCATTGGCGGCGATGTGCTCCGCTGCCTGCTCTAAGTCACGGATGCCGGTGGTGTTTTCAAACTGCTCCACCACGGCGGTAAGACCGTCCCCGGTCACCACACATTCGTTTTCCTGCAAGCCGATGCGCTTTAATACCTTGGGGAGGGAGAACCGGCTGAAAATAATCTTCTTTTCCTCTGCGGTGTAGTCGGGAATGTCAATCACCGCAAAACGGGACATCAACGGTGCACTTATCTGCTCCTTGTTGTTGGCGGTGGCAATGGGGTATACTCCCACGGTGGGCACCATACACTCCATGTAGTTGTCCGTAAAGCCTAAATTGTCAAGGAGGGTTAAAAGCACATCCGCCGGGTTGCCGTTTCCCTTGCCGGAGGCTGCCTTGTCCAGCTCATTGATAATAAATACCAGATTGGACTCGCCCGCCATGGAGAAAGCTTCCATAATGATGCCGGGCTTGGCATTGGCATAAATACGGGAGCTGCCGGTCAGCTGCTCCGGGTCGTTGATGGAGCTCATATCCAGTGTTGTCCAGGGCAGCTTCAATATTCTTGCCACCGCATAGGCTATCTGGGACTTACCGGTGCCTGCCGGTCCCACCAAAAGCAGACCATATGCTGGAAGAGTATGGGTACGGTTAATCTGGATAATGGTTTCCATAATACGCTGCTTTACTCTCTCCATACCGTAGAGCTCTTCGTCCAGAATGCGCCTTGCTTCCACAGGGTCGATGGCTTCAAAATAATTGCTCTTCCACTGTACGTTCATCATAATGGAAAGGGCACGCTGGGCATGACGGCGCTCCTCGGGGGAAACCTCGTTGGAACGGGCTACCGCTAAGTTTCTCCTTGCCCAGAGGCGGATATTGTCGGGCAGCGTTCTGCCGGCACAGGTCATGAAATCGGAAATGCTCTGCAGGCTGGTAAGCTTCATTTCATCGCCCACTTCATCCGCCTCTTCGTCCTCTTCCACTTCTTCTGCGGCGCTGCTGGCTAAAAGTCTTTCAATCATAAACTGTAAAAAACCATCCTCTGCGGAAAGCTTGGTGCCGCCTCCGAAGGTAGTTTCGCGGATTTTGTATACGGCATAGCCGTCCTCTGTATTCTGACCGGAAAGCCTTACATGGATGTGGTTTTCGCCCAGCCATTTAATGAGGTTTACAAACCGGGCATCCACCTTTAAGATGTCCGCCACGCAGGTTCCTCCGTTTTCCTTGAATTCAAAAGCCGTCTGCTTGGTCTGGTTGGTAAAAAGTCCCGTTGCATGATGGGGATGCTTCTTTTCCTTGTTGGCAAGCACCAAAATCGGCTCTTCCGGTGTCTTTTCCTTGGCACTCGATAAAAAAGTTGTATACGTGCAGATAACCTCCGTTTTTTCTCCCGGAGTGTTGCTGAAATCAAAAACAGGCATAAAGTCCTCCTTATGTATGTCGCCCCGTTTCCGTCACAAGGCCGTAATTATGTTTATTATAGCAAAAAATCGCCGTAAGCACTATGCCTACAGCGATTTTTTTGAAAGTTCAGGGAGTTTTATTTATCTGCTAAAAGGTCCTGGTCCCAGCCTACCTTGATGAAGTAGCCGCCAAAGGTATTGTTGAATACATCTTCGGTTGCCTGGGACTGGAAGGCAGCTACTACCTTGCGGTAAACTTCTGCCTTTTCAGGGTCCTCTAAGTCAGCGCTTCTTACAGCAATCAGATTCCAGTATGCTTCTTCGTCCAGAACGGTATCCTTATAGATAGCTTCTTCTGTCTTTAAGCCGAAGTCCAGTGCATAGTTGCCGTTTACGATAGCTGCGGTTACATCGTCCAGTACGGAAGGAATGGTGTTTGCCTTCAGTTCCTTGATGGTGAAGTTTACTTTGTATTCCGCAATGTCATCCACAGTGGGGTTAAATCCGGCATCTTCCTTTAAGGTAATGAGACCTGCTGACGCCAAAACCTTGATGGCACGTCCGCCGTTTGTTACATCATCGGGAATGGCAATGGTGTCGCCGTCCTTGATTTCATCTACGGAAGAAACCTTGTGGGAATACAGGTTCAGGGGAATGATGAAGGTGTAGCCTGCCGGCTCGATTGCATAGCCGTGCTGCTCTAATTCAGTGTCCAGATAAATGTGATGCTGGAAGGCATTCAGGTCGATATCGCCACTGTTTAAGGCATTGTTAGGGGTTACATAATCGGAAAACTGTACGATTTCCAGGTTGATGCCCTCATCCTTTAAGGAATCCTGCGCCGGTTTCCAGAGGTCTTCGTAAATGGCGCCTACCACACCGATTTTTACGGTAACGGCGTCTGCGGATGTGTTCTCCTTGCTGCCGCATCCGGTGAATACAGTGGCAAGGGATGTGAGTGTCAGTGCGAGTGCGATAATTTTTTTCAGTTTCATGTTTTTTCCTCCTGCAATGTGTACGAATTGTCGTTCCAACTTATGTACACATTATGCATGAAGAAAACCTATCTGTCCAATATGCTAAGTAGATATTTAGTTATAGGATGAACCTATAACTCATTCTGCCGTTTCCATTCTCGATCTATGTCAGAGCCGGCACATCATTGTCACCGGAAATTTTCTCCGCATAGTGAACGGACTGCATGGCATCCTTGGCGTAATAATCCGCTCCGATCATATCCGCGTATTCCGGGGTCAGAACGGCGCCTCCCACCATAACCTTACAGCCGGGTACCTTTTCCCGTAGCTGCTTTATAGTTTCTTCCATACTTGCCACCGTAGTCGTCATCAGGGCACTTAAGCCCACCAGACGCGCTCCGGATTGCTGCACCGCTTCCACAACCGCTTCCGGCGGTACATCCTTTCCTAAATCTATTACATCGAATCCGTAATTTTCCAAAAGCACCTTCACGATGTTCTTGCCGATATCGTGGATGTCTCCCTTTACCGTGGCAATCACCACAGTGCCTTTCTTTTCCTGTCTGGTTCCCGTGCTTTCCACATACTCCTTGATGGCGGCGAAGCCTGCCTTGGCTGCCTCCGCGCTCATTAAAAGCTGGGGCAGGAACATGGTTCCTTTTTCAAATGCCTGTCCCACAACGTCAAGCGCCGGTATCAGTTCCCCGTTTATTACGTCCATGGTGTCCCTGCCGGACGCCAATGCTTCCTTCGTGCCGCGGTATGCCTGCTCTTTTAAGCCCTTTACGATGGCATTCTGCAGGGCGGGAATGCCGCCTGCTGCGCTGTTGCTGCCGGCTGTGGTGTCGGTGGTGATTCCATTGCCTCCCGCTGCACCCGTGCCGGCAGTTCCTGCCGGAGCCAGGGTTGTAACAGTCTGAAGTGCCGCGTATTTTTCTATGTAATTCATGCACTGGGAGTCAAAGCCGCCCAGCACGCAATAGGTATCGTATGCCTGCCGCATGGATGCCACATTGGGATTGATGATGCCGGCAGAAAGTCCGGCGCTCATAGCCATGGAGAAAAATGCCGCATTTAAAATTTCCCTGTGGGGCAGTCCGAAGGAAATATTGGACACACCCAGTACGGTTCTGCCGCCCTGCTCCTTGATTTTCTTTACGACATCCAGTGTGGTTCCGGCGGAGGTATCATCCGTGCTCATGGTCATGGTCAGGGCATCTATTACAATATTTTTCCGCTCAATGCCATAGCTTTCCGCAGTACGGTAGATTTTCTCCGCAATGGCAAGACGCCCCTCGGCTGTCGTGGGAATACCGGCTTCGTCCAGAGTCAGTCCCACCACCACTCCGCCGTATTTCCGTACCAGCGGAAAGATTTCCTTCATAACCTCTTCCTTGCCGTTTACGGAGTTAATCATGGGCTTTCCGTTGTAAATACGCATTGCCGCTTCCATTGCCTCTGCATTGGTGGTGTCAATCTGCAGAGGAAGGGGCAGGATGCCCTGCAGCTCGTAAACCGTCTGCTTCATCATCGCCACTTCGTCAATTTCCGGCAGTCCTACATTGACGTCCAGAATATCTGCTCCGGCATCCGCCTGCTTTACGCCCTCTTCGAGAATATATTCCATATTGTTGTCACGGAGTGCCTGCTTGAATTTAGATTTACCGGTAGGATTAATTCTTTCCCCGATAATCGCAGGTTTCCCGCCAAGAAGGACTGCCTTGGAATAAGAAGTCACAATAGTATCATCCTTCTTTGTGAGAGCCTTCGGTACAAAATCCCTGCATTTTTCCGTCAGTGCACGGATATGGGCGGGAGTGGTACCGCAGCAGCCACCGGCAAACCAGGCGCCCATGGCAATAATCTCAGCCATATCCTCCGCAAATTCCGCCGGGTCCACATCGTAAACGGTTCTTCCGTTTTCTACTCTCGGAAGTCCCGCATTGGGCATAATAATGAGTGGAACGGACGCAAACCGCGCCAGTCTTTCAAAAATGGGCTTCATCTGCTTTGGACCGAGACCGCAGTTGATACCGAGGGCATCCACCCGGAGCCCCTCGAGAAGCGCCACCACGTTTTCCGGGGAAGCGCCGGTCAGAAGCTTGTGTCCTTCGTCAAATACCACGGTTGCCATAACCGGCAGGCTGCTGTTTTCCTTTGCCGCCAGCACTGCTGCCTTTAATTCATAGGTATCGCTCATGGTTTCGATTAAAATAAGGTCTGCTCCGGCTTTCTCTCCTGCCCTTACCACTTCTGCATATACAGAAACCGCCTCTTCAAAATCAAGCGTTCCCATGGGCTTTAACAGCTTTCCGGTGGGCCCCATATCCAACGCCACATAGGCTTTTTTCCCGCTTTCCCGGACCGCTGTTTTCGCATTGGCAATTCCGGCTGCAATAATCTCGTCCAGATTGTCATACTTGAAACGGTTGGCTCCGAAGGTGTTCGCCAGAACAATGTCCGCTCCCGCCTCTAAATATTCCCGGTGAATACGGATAAGCTCCTCAGGTTTTTTTAAGTTCCAGGTTTCCGGCAGTTCACCCTGCTTAAGCCCTTTTTCCTGCAGAAGAGAACCCATGCCCCCATCAAAGAAAAGCATTCTTTTCCCAAATTCATCTCTTATATTCATACTTTCCATCCCTTTTTCTGTCAGACGGCTCAAGCTGCTCCGTCCAATCCGTACTTTTCCTGTCTGTTCTCTGTTTATACGGCGCTGTCACCCATGCGGCAGACGCCCATAAATGCCGTCACGGATTTTTCCGGCAGCATGATATTTCCTTCCGATAAAAAAATACCGGCATATTTTCCGGCATTCAGTACATTTAAAAAATCCCGCTGTATCTGCAGGGATAAATCACCGAAGCCCGGACTGAACCGGGGACGCAGTGTCAGTCCCTCCGTCTGCAATTCCTCTTTTATCCGTTCCTGGCATCTATCGCAGTATTCTTCCATCACCGTCGCCGCCACCGCCTGCATGACCGCCGCTTTACTGACCGCTATTTTACTGTAACGGGCAATTAGCATATCCGCACCGTTTCCAAGCGTTGCCGCAAAGAAAATCACCTCTTTGCAGTCATGCAGGTTTTTGGACAATGCCCTGCTGTGCAGGGTAAGTCCCGCCGTCCGGATTTCTCCTTCCGGCTTTAAGACAAGCGGATATCTTGCCGTCAGGTGTCTGGGCTGTATGCTGTCCCAAAGCTCCTTTGCACATCCGCCGATGAGTCCCTGCACCGTTTCATCCGGCAGCTGCTTTCCGTAGCCTAAATACCGGCGAACTTCTTTCTTAAAATATTCCGTTTCCAAGAACGGCTGTCCGATTAATTCTTTACCCATCATATCTGTCTTACAATGTCGGAGAGATTGTCAAGGATGCCCTTTGCCACCTCCGGCTTATTCATGGAATAAACGTGGATGTGCCTGATGCCGTTGGCAATCAGGTCAATAATCTGGTCCGTGGCATAGGCAATACCCGCCTGCTGCATGGCTGCCGGATTTTCACCGAAGCAGTCCACAATGCTGCGGAAGCGTTCCGGTACGTTGCAGCCCGACAGGCGTACCGCATTTTCCACCTGATTGGCTCTGGTAATAGGCATGATACCGGGAATAACCGGCACTAAAATGCCCGCCTCTCTCGCCTTATATAAAAAGTTATAGAATATATTGTTGTCAAAAAACATCTGGGTGGTCAGGAACTCACAGCCTGCGTCCACCTTCTTTTTGAGGTTTTTAATATCCTCTTTTTTGTTTGTGGAATCGGGATGTCCCTCCGGATAGCAGGCGCCGCCCACGCAGAAATCGCCGTATTCCTTAATGGTTGCCACCAGTTCGGAGGCATAATGGTATTCCTTAAAAGGGTCGCCGTCAAAATCCTTCGGTCTGTCCCCACGGAGCGCCAGAATATTTTCAATGCCTGCCTCCTTCATTTCGGAAAGAGCCGTTCTGATATCCTCTTTTCCCGCTCCCACACAGGTCAGGTGGGCAATGGTGGTTACGTTCTCCGCTTTCTGGATTTCCTCCGCAATATGCAGTGTATTGCCGCGGTTGCTGCCGCCTGCCCCATAGGTCACGCTCATGTAATCGGGATGCAGCGCCGCCACACCCAGAGCTGCTTTTTTCACGGACTCAGAATTAGCGGTGGTCTTCGGTGGAAACACCTCAAAGGATATGGTGGTTTTGTCCTCGCGTAATATATCTGAAATCTTCATGTGTTTCTCCTTATTTTATATATCGCCGGATCCTATTCCCTGAAAATATGGTAGCAATAGCCCTCTGTTTTTTTACTCTCGTACATAGCCCCATCGGCATCCCTGTAAATCTGGTCAAAGGAAATCTGCTCATCCTCATGGCTGAATGCGGCTCCGAGGCTGATATAAATTTTCCGTCCCTTCATTTCGGGTATTATGATTTTTGCGAATTCGCCAAAAAGCCTTTCGATAAAAAACGGTGCCTGCTCCTTCTTCATGTCCGGTATGTACAGAGCAAACTCGTCCCCACCGAGTCTCATTACAATATCATCCTTACGGCATGTCTTCTGTAAGGTCTCCGCCACGGCAACAATGACCTCATCCCCCACAATATGACCGTAAGTATCGTTGATGGATTTGAATTTATCACAGTCAATCAGACAGAACAGACCTTCCGTTTTTTTCTGCAGAAATGCCGTTACCCTCTGCTCACCGCTGCCTCTGTTGTAAAGTCCTGTCATGGAGTCCGTTTCCGACAGATAAAGAAGCCTGTTCTCCCGGCGTTTTTCCTCGTCGATGACCTCCACACAATACATAACCCGCAGAAGTTTTCCATCCTTATCGGTATCCGCCTTGATAAATCGTTCTCTGCACCAGCCGGATATACTGCATACAAATTCATGTGCCAGAGTATTGGTCCCCGCCATGCGTTCTTCCAGGGTGGAAAGATCCGTAAATGCCAGCATGCTTTCGTTATATTTATCCGAACAGAGTGACTCTACCACATGGGCAATCTGTTTTGAAAAATTATCCGCACCCTTAGTCTGCATGCAGGCATCGATTTCCGGAACACTTTTTATTACCCGGAAAACGCCGGTCTTTACATTGATGATATACATGGTCATATAAATTTCCGCCAGCGTCGCATAACTGCTCAGTTTAGCCGCCTCGTTGGACTTACGGAAGGAATTGCGCAGTTTTAACAGAGAGATAAGCAGAGTGGCAATCATATCAAGGAAACCTGAAATACTCTCCATATTTCCGATGGGCGGATTGTCCACGCCTACAAATCCACGGATTTCGTCACGATAGCGCAGCGGAATGACCACTAAGCTTTCCACGTTCTGTACATTCAGAATGTCATAGGCAGAAGGATAGGTGTCTTTTAAGACCTTCACGCTGGGGATTACCACGCTTTCTCCCTTTTCAAAGCTTTCGTACCACCAGTCTATAATATTGAAATCCACATTCTGCAACATATCCTTCTGCGGCAGGATGCCTTCGTTACACCATTCATAGGTGTTGTTCGTTACCTTTTTCTTTACATTGTCTTCAAAAATATAGATCCTGTCCGAACCTATATGCTTGCCGAAGAACTCAATAAATTCGTTTATCTGTTCATCCGGTATGTCATATTCCAGTGCAGACCGCAGAGCTTCATTGATGATCAGCTCATACTGTATATTTTTCATACTATTTCCTCTTCTTTTGTTCCCCTGTATTTTCCGGCTCGTCTCCCCCCGGAAGCCAAACATCCATATATATTTTATCATATGCTTTTTCAATGGACAATGCAAACTATTTGATGTATTTTATCCTGATTTTTTATCCGGATTTTGACGAATAATTTTCTGTCCGTGAAGAGGAAAAAACCGCCACGTAGAAAACGGCAATAAAAAAAACGGCCGTCCGGTAAACCATCCACCGGGATGGTTTACCGGAAAGCCGGGGTAAAACTACAGGGACCGGATACGTTCCCTCACCTTTAACACCATGGATGGAGAAACGGAAAGTTCATCTATACCCATATTGAGGAAGGTTTCCGTCAGCTCTAAGTCTGCACCTAATTCGCCGCAGATGCCGACCCACTTGCCTTTGGCATGCGCCTGCTTTGTTACATATTCAATCATTTTTAAGATAGCCTTATGATGAGGATTGTAGAACAGATCCAGCTTGGCATTCTGCCTGTCAACAGCTAAGGTATACTGGGTCAGGTCATTAGTGCCGATACTGAAGAAATCCACCAGCTCTGCCAGTTCATCACTTATCATCACTGCTGCAGGTGTTTCAATCATGATACCCTGCTCCGGAATTTGGAAGGGGATCTGCTGCTCCTCCAGTTCCTTCTTTACTTCCTCTGCGATTTCATAGATTTTTTCTACTTCCCACACGGACGTAATCATGGGATACATCACGGAAAGATTGCCGTAAACCGCTGCACGGAACAGTGCCCTGAGCTGGGTTTTAAAAATCTCCGGTCTGGTCAGACAAATGCGGATAGCACGGTAGCCCAATGCCGGATTTTCCTCTTCTCCCAATTCAAAATAATCCGCCTTTTTGTCGGCGCCGATATCAAGCGTACGGATAATCACCTTTTTGCCGCCCATCATCTGCAGTACCTGACGGTATGCCTGAAGCTGTTCTTCTTCTGTCGGGAAGGTATCTCTACCTAAATATAGGAACTCGCTCCGGAAAAGACCGATGCCCGCCGCATCATTCTCCATTACATATCCCACATCGCTTACACTGCCGATATTGGCATACAGGTTGATTTTCTTTCCTTCTCTGGTAACCGTTTCCTTGCCCTTTAAGGTTTCCAGAATATTCTTCTTTTCCTGTTCTTTTTTAATTTTATCTTCTGCCTTCGCCAGTTCCTCTTCCGTGGGTGAAAAAATAACTTCTCCGCTTGCGCCGTCCACAATGGCAGTTTCCCCGGTTTTGATTTCCTCTAAATTCACCGGCACTCCTATAAGCGCCGGGATATTCATCATACGCGCTAAAATAGCGGTATGGGAGTTGGTGGAACCGTGCACCGTTACAAATGCTAATATTTTACTTTTATCCATCTGCACGGTTTCACTGGGAGTCAGATCGTCCGCTACTATAACGGAGGGTTCCATACCGGCGAAATCCACACTTTCCTGACCACACAGAATTCGAAGCACCCTTCCGGAAATATCCCGGATATCGGCAGATCTCGCCTGCATGTATTCATCATCCATGGCGGCAAACATCTGGGCGAAATTATCACCGGTGGTGGCTACCGCATATTCCGCATTGACACCTTCGTTTTCAACAATGTGCAGCATGGACTGGACGTAGTCTTCATCCTCCAGCATCATCTGATGCACTTCAAAAATAGCGGCGCTGGCTTCCCCTACTTCTTTCAGGGCTTTTTCATACAAAGCCGCCAGCTGTTCCTTTGCCTTTGTTAAAGCGTCCTCCACTCTTTTCTTTTCTGCCTCGATATCCGCTGTTTTCTGACGTCTTACAGTCATTTCCTTTTTATTTAATACAACAATTTTACCGATAGCCACACCGTCATAAACCGGTTTTCCCAACAATTTTTTCATATCCCTCTCCATTCCTTTCTCCGTCCTCACGACACTGCTTAATCTAAATCCGCCCCGTTTGAAGCAATCACTTTTTTGTACCAGTAGAAGCTGTCCTTACGGATTCTCTCGCACTGCTTCGGGTCATCATCCGTTCTGTCCACATAGATAAGACCGTATCTCTTTTCCACACCGTTTGACGTAGAAAGCAAATCCACCGCACTCCATGGACAATAGGCAATCACTTCCACACCCTTGTCAATCGCCCGTTTTACGGCCCTGATATTTTCCCGCAAAAAGTGAATACGGTAATCGTCATGTACCTTTTTATACGCTGTCAGGGTGTCAAAGGCGCCAAATCCGTTTTCGGTAATCATAAGCGGTTTGTTGTAGCGGTTGTACAAATCTCGCAGCATGTATTCCATGCCGACGGGGTCGATTGCCCAGTCCCAGTCCGTGGTATCCAGCTTCGGATTGGCACACATTTCATAAAAGCCGGGATGGGTTTCAAAGCCGGAAATTTCCCCCTTTTTACCGGAACGGTTTACGCCGCTCCAGGAAATTTCCTTACTGCCCTCCGGACACCACTTCGCACATTCACTGGCGTAATTATTCAGCGCCAGGAAATCGGAAATGGCTGCCGGGTCCGCCAAAAGCTCCAGATCTCCTTCCTCCATCACCGGAGCCAGGCCATGCTCCTCCAGATAAATCTGCGCCGCTTTATTGTAATGCCCCTTAAAATACACATCTGTGTAGTAGTCGTTCCTAAGTGCCTGTGCATTCTGCATAGCCATAACATCCTCCGGTGCACAGCTCAACGGATAAATGGGGCTGTAGCCTAAGGGGGCGCCCACCATGCCTCCCGGTACCAGTTCATGCACTAATTTGTTGGCAATCGCCTGTGCCAGGTTCATGTGATGGTTAATCTGATAGCGCTTCTGGTTATCCGGCAGCACCTCATCCGGGATATAGCATTTCTGTGTCCAGTACTGTACGATAATGCTCTGTTCGTTGATGGTTGTCCAGTATTTTACCTTGTCCTTAAATTCATTGATGATATATCGCGCATAATACGCAAAGTCCTCTACAATCCGTCTGTCCAGCCAGCCGCCGTATTTTTCCACAAGCGCCCAGGGCAGATCGTAATGATATAAAGTAACGATAGGTTCTATGTCATTTTTCAAAAGCTCGTCTATTAAATCCCTGTAATACTGTATTCCTTTTTCATTTACTTCTCCCACGCCGTCCGGAAATACACGGCTCCAGGCAATGGAAAAACGATAGGTGGTAAATCCCATCTCTTTCATAAGAGCGACATCCTCTTTGAAATGATGGTACTGGTCACTGGCGATTTCCGCCGTGGCAAAACCGAATTTTTTATAACTGTCTTTATTGATAATATCCTGCTGGCTGGCTTTCTTGCCGTCCTCATATGCCGCGCCCTCTACCTGATAGGCACTGGTGCTAGCTCCCCACAAAAAACCTTCCGGAAATCCGTTCATACCTTTTCCTCTCTTCCTTCTAAAATTGCTCTTCTATAACTTTTTTATAAAATACGGCGCCTCCCAAGGGAAGCGCCGAACTTAATTATTTTGCAGCCTTAGCTTCTTTTGCCAGCTGTCTTTTACCGAGCAGATAAGTGGAAACGAAGGAAATAATCACTGCAATTACCATAACTGCCATTGCGATAATGAAGTTTTTGGAACCACCGCCCTGTTCCGCAGGAGTAATGTATGCTGCGAAGGAAATGAAACCGGGAGTGGAAACCACATACTGGGTCATACCGAGTAAACCGGCAATGAAGCCACCGATACCGCCGCCGATCATAGCGCCGATCAAGGGGTACTTCTTAACAAACAGGACACCGTATACGCCGGGTTCTGTGATACCGCACATAGCTGTGATTCCGGCACCGGCTGCAACGGATTTTTCTTCCGCATTCTTAGCAATCAAGGCTGCTGCCAGACATGCACCGCCGACTGCCACGTTTGCGGGTGCCATACCGGTACAAATCAGAGGGTCGCTTCCAAGTTCAGCCAGAAGCAGGAACAGAGGAACATAAGTCGCATTGTTCATACCGAAGAATACTAACCAGCAGGTACCTGCGCCGACGATTGCTACGGAAAGAGCGGGAACGGTACGGTACAGAGCCAGTAAGCCGTCACATAACCAGGTACCTACGGTATTGCCGATAGGTCCTAAAATCAGAAGTGTTACGGGAACGGTGATCAGCATGGTAAGCAAAGGTACCACAATGGTTTTTAAGTAAACCGGCATATGCTTCTGTAAAAACTTATAAATCACAGACATAAACAGTACGCCAAGGATAATCGGGAAGATATTGGCATTATAAGAAATTGCCTGAATCTTTAAGCCGAAGAAATCCAGTCCCTCTACGCCGTTGATACCGCTGTAAAGAAGAATGGCTGCCAGGAATGCACCTAAGTAACCGTTACATTTCAATCTGCTTGCTGCCGCAAAGCCTACGAAAATCGGCAGGAAATAGAATGCTGCCTGGTTAATGGCATAGAATACCTGATAGGTACCGGAATCTGCTGTTACACCGCAGAAATTGGTAAGCAGTGTCAGCACGGCACCGGTAAGACCTCCGGCAACCAGTACCGGAATACAGGGTGAAAATGTACCGCCGATAAAGGAGAAAATGGCATCCATAATCTTGCCTTTTTTCTTGTTGTCGGACTTTGCGGCTTCAATATCATCCACGCTGCCGCCGGCCTTGATACCGTCGTGTTTTACCATCTCTTCATACAGACTGGGAACATCCTGTCCGATGACGAACTGGTACTCTCCGTTCTGCACAATCATGTTCATCACTCCGGGAACCTTCTTTGCCTCCTCCTCATTTAATTTGCTGTTGTCCACAAGCTGCAGACGCAGACGTGTCATACAGTGTGTTACGTTTGCAATGTTGCCTTCTCCGCCGACTGCCTTAATCACGCCGTCAGCCATTGCTGCATAATCTTTTTTTGCCATAGCTTTGTCCTCCTTTGTTAATCTATAATTTTAAGCTTTCGTAAAGCCAAAAAGATTCCGTCTTCGTCAATCCTTGCCGTTACCATGTCCGCTTTTTCCTTAACGCTATCATCGGCATTTCCCATTGCCACGCCGATACCTGCGTAGGAAAGCATTTCCAGATCATTGGGACCGTCCCCGAAGGCGATGGCATCTTCCCTTGTTTTGCCGAGATATGTCAGAAGCTTTTCCATACCATAGGCCTTGTTAATGCCTGCCTGGGTAATTTCCCCGCTGGAGGTGCCGTCCTTCATAAAGCTCATGGGCACTATATCGAACTGACTTCCTAATTTTTTACGAATTTCCTCCACTGTATAGGAGGTATCGTAGTAAAGAACCTTTTCCACATGGGAAAAATCGTCCTTGCTTTCCACAAACTCCATATTGGCGAATACCGTACTAAGCTGTTTTTCATCCACCTCGTACTTATGCTCCATTACATCGAAAAGATGTGCTTTTACACTCCTTTCCGTAGCCGTATGGTCCACGCACTGTACGATGTACGGCAGCTTCTCTTCGTCTGTAAAAGACCAGATGTTCCGAAGCTTTTCTCCGGGAATTGTGGTTGCATCTATTACCTGATCCTGATACCGGACGTACGCTCCCGCCGCCAGCACCCCGCCGTCAAAGGAAAGCTCCTTTATAGTTCCCTGCAGCTGCCCTAAGCTTCGCCCGGTGCAGAGAATGAGCTTATGCCCATTCTCCCTTGCCAGACGTAGGGCTGTAATTGTGGAGGCCGGAATCGTGGTGTCAAAATTCACCAGCGTTCCGTCGATATCAAAGAAAAGAACTTTTTCATCTGCCATTTTTTACTCCTGCACCGGACTGTAGGCCAGCACATCATCTTCGGTCGTAACCGTTCCGTCCATCAGTGCCTTGATGTTTTCCACGGCATCTATATTGGAGATAATCATGGGAATGGACAGGTCGTAGCCTTTTTCTTCCAGCGCCTCTTTATCAAAAGTAATCAGCTTCTGGCCTCTCTTTACGGCATCGCCTTCCTTGACATGGCCTTTAAATCCCCTGCCGCCTTCCTTAACGGTATCCAGACCGATGTGGATCAATACCTCCGCACCGTCCTGGGTTGTCAGTCCAATCGCATGATTGGTATGGAAAAATGCGGTTACGGTTCCGTCACAGGGGGAAACCACAACGCCGTCCTCCGAAAGAAATGCCACACCGTCTCCCAGCATTTTCTGGGAAAACACCTCATCCTTTACTTCTGTTACCGGCATTACTTTTCCCTGGGTAATGGAGCCTAAGGTTCCCGGGTTCCATGCAGGAAGTTTCTTTTTAGTAAAAAGTCCCATGTTCTCCCTCCTTATTCCTGTTTCATATCCTTGCCCCAGTCGGTACCATTGCTCTTAATGAGTTTGGAATACCAGTAGAAGGAATCCTTTCTGATACGCTTCATGCTGAGCTTGGATACATCGGTACAGTTCACTAACTCTTCATCTGTGGTGTCAATATAAACCAGACCGTAACGTTTCTTGATACCGTTGCCGGTGGAAAGCAGGTCGGTGAAGGACCAGGGATTGTAAGCAATGACTTCGCATCCGTCTTCGATTGCCAGTCCCACGTTGTAAATCTGGTCTCTTAAGAAGTTGATACGTGCTTCGTCATGCACCTGTCCGTCCTCTCCCTTGGTTTCGTTTGCACCGAAGCCGTTTTCGGTAATCATCATGGGAAGTCTGTAATGATCCCATAAGTATCTTAAGGAGTAACGCATTGCGGAAGGGTCGATTTCCCAGTCCCAGTCGGTATATTCTACATAAGGGTTTGCGCAGAGAGCAAATTCTCCGGGGTAGTTCGGGAACTGGATGTCACCCTTGTTGCCGAATTTGTTCAATTCGTATTCCAGTCTCTCGGTGCCCGGTTTTGCATCATGGGCGGTGTTGCTTCTGTAGCAGTTCACGGCAATGAAGTCAATCTTTGCTTTCTTCATAAGTTCTAAGTCTTCGGGGCGGATATCGGGATGAATATCCTTTTCCTTCCAGTATCTCTTTACGAAGTTGCTGTATTCGCCGTAAACATAGGTATCGTTCCAGATTTTCTCGGTCAGTTCCTCCGCATTCATGGCTGCAATCTGGTCTGCCGGGTTGCAGGTCTTGGGATAAATGGGAACATATCCGGGAACGGGACCGATTTTACCTCCTTCCACCATTTCGTGGCAGGCAATAACAGCTTTTGCATGACAAAGGTTCATGATGTGGTTGATATCCCACTGTTCCTTTTCCCAGTCGGTGCATCCGGCATCGGTGCCGAGCCAGTGTCCGTAAACAATCTGCATATTCTGTTCATTGATGGAAAGCCAGTATTTTACTCTGTCGCCGAAATTTTCAAAACAGGTTCTTACATAGTGGTCAAAGGCATCAATGGTCTTTCTGCTCTTCCAGCCGCCCAGCTCTTCAAATACCCACACCGGTAAATCGTAATGATACAGGGTAATGATGGGAGTAATGCCGTTCTTAATGAGTTCGTTAATCAAATCATTGTAGAAAGCAATGCCTTCCGGATTTACCTTTCCGTCGGAATGGGGAATGATACGGGACCAGGAAATGGAGAAGCGGTATGAAGAAAATCCACATTCTGCCATCAGTGCCACGTCTTCCTTGTATCTGTGATAATGGTCTGCACAGATGGAGTCGTCTGCATACGGTTTTTTCTTTTTGCTGTTTAAGTCAATCATGGCAGGGGTTCTGCCGCCATCGGCAACACCGCCTTCTACCTGCCAGGCTGCGCTGGATGCGCCCCACATAAAGCCTTCGGGAAACTTAGGGTTTTCTTTGTAGTACATAGGTTATCCTCCTTTGTTGTGACGGGGATACTGGCTCATCCCCATTTATTTGTTCTTGTTATTTTTATAAAAAAGCCCGGACAAAGTCATTCCTTTTCTTGCACAAGGTTTCCTCTGTCCGGGTTTTGCCGAATCAACGTAACAATCCCTTAAAGATTGAATATTTAATTTTCCTGCTCCGACTGTTTTTTGCTGCATTTTGTCAACCGGTGCAGGTGTACGGTCAGATAAATAAGCTCTTCTTCCGATGCCTCATAATCTAATTTGTCTTTGACGTATTTTTTAATATCCGCCGCACAGGCATATTCCCCGGGACATTTCTTTACCAGCTCATTGTAAACGTCCGCTGTGTCGTCTCCGTAGCTGTAATCCTTTTTCACTGCTCTTTGGATAAAAAATTTCAGGTGCGTCATAAAACGTCTGTAATCAATGCTTTCGTCCTTGAAATCCAGCTCCAGGTCATCCTGCACTATGGTAAGGATATCCCGGGTTAAATTTAAGAACTTCACATCCTTTTTTTCGTCCGCATCTTCTTCCGCATTGATGATATGCAGGGCAATAAAAGCGGCTTCATCATCGGAAAGTGCAACTTCCTCCCGCTCTTTTACAAGCTTCTGCGCCATCTTTCCGACTTCGTATTCCTTTACATAGTATTCCTTCACTTCCCAAAGAAGTGCGTTCTGGAATACCATTCCCTGTTTTTCCCTCTGGATAGCAAAATCCAGATGGTCGGTCAGTGTCACGTAGATGCTCTTTCGAAGCTTCCTGCCTACATGCTCACAGGCGTAATCAATGATGTCACTGGCCAGCTTCATATGGGTGTAGGAAATATCCTGTACAAGCTTCATAAACCGGTCGTGTGTTTCGTCAGGCAGCCGGAATACCTTTTCGACCTGGGTATCCGCTATTTCTTCACCGGGCTTTTTATGAAAGCCAATCCCCTTTCCCATAACAACTATTTCGCGGTTTTTCTCATCTAATGAACTGACAACGTTATTGTTAATTACGTTAAGCACTTTCATAAAACATAAACCTCTGTAAAAAAATAACTGCATCATACCCATAAATTCAATTCATCTACAAGCACAATACAGTTTTGCCTACTTAAAGTAACAACCTGTCAAGTATTTCATTCATTTGATAATTTCACTATACTCTTTTGCCAATGCAATGTCAACACTCCTTATACAATTCTCACATTTTCACAAATGAACAAGGGAAGTTTTTGTGCATTTCAACCAATTCCTAAAGAGTTACTTCCATATACAGTGTATTTCTTTCCGGTACCTTTCCGCTCTTTGCAAACAGGTCACGGATGGTTACGAATTCATATCCCTGCGCTTTGAGGGCGGGGATTATTTTCTTTATGGCTTCGACGGTCCGGGTATTCCCCTCCATGTCATGCACCAGAATAATGAAACCGGGATGCGCCTGCTCTAAAATACGGCGGGTTCTTTCTTCGGCGCTGACCTCCGGCAGCCAGTCCTCACAGCCGTAGCCACAGATAAAACCCAGATCCACCAGGTCGAACAGTCTCTGGTCACAGTCGATATAAGGCGGACGGAAAAAAGCGGGCTTTTCTCCCGTAATTTCCTCTATTTTATTCGTTGTATAGGAAATTTCCTCTAAAATCTCCTCATCCGAAAGCCCCGTCATGCCCGGGTGGGTCTTAGAATGATTTTCCATGGTGCAGCCCATATCGTAGGCACGTTTCACCAGATAGGCCGACTCCTCCGTAATCTTCTGTCCGATTAAAAAGAAGCTTGCCACTATGCCGTTTTCTTCCAATACATCAAGCACTCGATCCGTGGTTCCCATGGAAGGACCGTCATCAAAGGTCAGTGCCACCAATTTTTTCTCTGTCATAAAATCTTACCTCTCCGCACTCCTGCATCTGCCGCTGCCAGTTTTCCTGTCAGGGGGCAAATTCCTTGTTTTCTCATTGCATTTTCTCACTGCGTTTCCCTTATTTCTTTAAAGCCGGCTTTTAAAATCTTCATAGGTAAAGGATTTCCATAAAGTATATCGGTCTCCCTCTTTCAAATAAACAGAGGGCAGGGGCATTCCGTTAAAGGTATTGTTCTTTACCATGGAATAAATTGCCATGTCCTCAAATACAAGCCTGTCGCCTTCCTGCAGCTTCCGGTCAAAGGAATAGGTGCCGATGACATCCCCCGCCAGGCAGGTCGGACCCGCAAGGCGGTAAGTAAATGCCTTTTCTCCTTCTTCCCCGCTTTCCTTAAGGGGCGGACGGTAAGGCATTTCCAGCACATCCGGCATATGGCAGGCAGCAGAGGTGTCTAAGATGGCGATGTTCATTCTGCCTGTATCCTTGCTGCCCGCATCCATACCGCCGGGTTTATCGGCAGGCGGCGCTGCACATGCCGTTTTGGCGGAAGATTTCTCCTGCACCTCCAGAACTGTCGTATACAGGTAACCGGCATTCAGCGCCACCGCCTCGCCCGGCTCTAAATATACCAGCAGACCGTATTTATCCTGCATATGCCGTATGGCTCCTTCCAGCGCCGGCACATCATAATCCGCTCTGGTAATATGATGACCGCCTCCGAAATTTATCCATTTTTTACCGGCAAGATAAGGTCCGAATTTTTCTTCCACCGCTTTCAGTGTCACAAGCAGGGCATCTGCGTTCTGCTCACAGAGGGTATGGAAATGGAAACCGTCCGGAAGGCTTAAAAGTACCGGGTCCCGTTCATACGCCTGCTGCCATTCGGCAAGTGTCACACCCAGACGGCTGCCGGGTGCGCAGGGGTCATAAATGGCATGTCCTTCCTGGGTGGATTTCTCCGGATTGATGCGAAGTCCCACCTGCAGCCCCGCCATCTTTGCCCTCTCTCCGAATTTTTTCAGCTGCTTTACCGAGTTAAAGACAATGTGGTCGCAGATTTCACAGATTTCGGCAAAGTCCTTTTCCTGAAACGCCGGCGAAAAAATATGGTTTTCCATGTGTTTTGGCATCTCTTCTTTGCAGAGCTTTGCCTCGTAAAGCCCGCTGGCGGTGGCTCCTGCCAGATAACTGCCTATAAGCGGGTATGTCCGGTAAGCGCTGAAGGCTTTCTGCGCCAGAAGAATGCGGCAGCCGGTCCGGTCGGATACACCCTTTAATATTTCTAAATTTTCCTTCAGTCTGTCCATGTCAATCACATAGCAGGGAGTCTGTAATTCCCTCATCATGGTACCAGCACCGGATTTTCATCCACTACCCAGGGAAGTCCCCACTTGTTCAGGGCTTCCATGTAAGGGTCGGGATCAAATTCTTCCACGTTGAACACGCCGGGCTTTTTCCACTGTCCCGTGAGCACCATCATGGTGCCAATCATGGCGGGCACGCCGGTGGTGTAGGAAATCGCCTGGGAACCCACTTCCTTATAGCATTCCTGATGGTCGCACACATTGTAAATATAAATGGATTTCTCCACGCCGTCCTTCACGCCGGTGAAAATACAGCCGATATTGGTTTTTCCTACGGTACGGGGTCCCAGGGATGCCGGGTCGGGCAGCAGCGCCTTCAAAAACTGGATGGGTACGATTTCCCTTCCTTCGTACATCACCGGGTCCGTGCGCAGCATGCCCACATTTTCCAGACACTTCATATGGGTAAGGTAGCTCTGTCCGAAGGTCATAAAGAAACGAATTCTCTTTACGCCGGGAATGTTTTCCGCCAGAGACTCAATTTCTTCGTGATGCAGTAAATACATATCCTTCATTCCCACGCCGTCAAAATTGTACTCTCTCTTGATTTCCATGGGCTCGGTTTCCACCCAGTGGCCGTTTTCCCAGTAAGAACCGTTTGCGGAAACCTCTCGGAGATTGATTTCCGGGTTAAAGTTTGTGGCAAAGGGATAGCCATGGTCGCCGCCGTTGCAGTCCAAAATGTCGATGTAGTGGATTTCGTCAAAATAATGCTTTAAGGCATAAGCGGAAAATACGCTGGTTACACCGGGGTCAAAGCCGGTGCCCAAAAGACCGGTAATGCCCGCTTCTTCAAATTTCTTCCGGTATGCCCACTGCCAGGAATAGTCGAAATAAGCCGTAAAGCCTTTTTCTTTGCAGCGTTCCTCGTAAATTTTACGCCACGCAGGATCATTGGTATCCTCTGCTTCGTAGTTGGCGGTGTCCACATAGTCCACGCCGGTCTTCAGACAGGCATCCATGATGGTTAAATCCTGGTAAGGAAGCGCTAAATTCAGTACAATGTCCGGATTCACCCGGTTAATCAGAGCCACCAGCTCCTCCACATTGTCCGCATCCACCTGCGCCGTGGAGACAACCGCTTTTGTCTTTCCTTTTAATTTTTCCGCCAGAGCATCGCACTTGCTTACGGTACGGGAGGCGATGACGATTTCGTCAAACACCGTGTCATTCTGTGCACATTTCTGAATAGCGACGCCCGCTACGCCGCCGCAGCCGATTACTAAAACTTTACCCATTTTTACTCTCCTTTTCTGTTTTTACTAAGCAGCGCCAGCAAGAATTCCCTGACCACCTTGCATGCCACCGCTGTGGAAGCCCCGCTGTTGTCCAGCATGGGATTTAATTCGTTTACATCGCAGCCCACAATGTGCAGGCCGCCGCATACTTCCCGGATTGCCTGCAAAAGCTCCGTGAAAGTGACACCTCCTGCCTCGGGGGTGCCGGTTCCCGGAAATACGGACACATCCAGCACATCTAAATCAATGGTAAAATACACCGGTCTGTCCCCGATTTTTTCCACCGCCTCCTGCAGATTGTTTAAGTCGAAGGGTTGCAAAAACGTATGTCCTTCCCTTGCCCAGACAAATTCGCTGCGGTCCCCGGAGCGGATACCGAACTGGAAAATCCGTCCGTCTCCCACATAATCATGGCATCTGCGGATAACACAGGCATGGGATAGGGGCTCTCCTAAATAATCCTCCCGTAAATCCGTGTGGGCATCAAAATGTACGATACAGACATCCGGGTATTTTTGATATACTTCCCGGAATGCGCCGAGGGTGACCAGATGCTCCCCGCCTATCATGAACGGCAGCTTGCCGTCCTTAAGAATCGTAGCTGTCCGCTCCGAAATTGCCTGCAGGGCTTTTTCACTGTTTCCCATGCACAGCTCAATGTCACCGCTGTCAAACACCCGGTAATCCGTCAGGTCTTCGTCCTGATAGGGGCTGTAGGTTTCCAGTCCATAAGACTCACTCCGTATGGCTTTGCTTCCGAAGCGGGTGCCCGGACGATAAGACGTGGTGGAGTCAAAGGGCGCTCCGAAGAGGATAATTTCCGCTTCCTCGTACTCCGCATCACAGCCGATAAAAGTTTCGATATTCTGTTGCAGCATATTATTCTCCTTTTCCGGTTCCGGCGCCGTTTGCCGGAAATCCACTGTGTCCTGTTTAATCGGGAATATTTTCCACATCCTCAAGCATCTGTTCCACATACGCCGGCAGGGCAAAGCAGCCCTTGTGCAGGTTGGTGGTGTAATAGCGGGTTTCGATGTCTAAATTTTTCCAGTGCTTCGTCTTCAAATCCTTCACCGGGTGGTACTTCTTGGAAGCAAATCCAAACAGCCAGTAGCCGGAAGGATAGGACGGAATGTGTGCCTGGTACACGCGGCTGATGGGAAAGCTCTCCACAATACGCTTGTGCGCCTTCTGGGTTTCCAGCCTGTCCTCATCGTAAAAAGGGCTCTGATGCTGGTTCACCATAATGCCATCCTCTTTAAGCGCCTTGTAGCAGCTTCCGTAGAATTCACGGGAAAGCAGGCTTTCCCCCGGTCCGTAAAAGCCGGCGGAGTCCACAATAATCACATCATATTCCTGTTCAATGTGACGGATGTAGCGGAGGCAGTTTTCCGTATAAATGGTCACTCTCGGGTCGGTAAGTCCCGATGCGGTGAACGGCAGATATTTCTTGCTGACTTCCACCACTCCTTCGTTTACTTCCACCATATCGATTTTTTTCACATCGGGATACTTTAAAAGCTCCCTCACCACGCCGCCGTCTCCTGCGCCGAACACCAGGATTTTTTCCGGATTCGGGTGTACCGCCATGGGAATATGGGTCAGCATTTCATGGTAAATAAATTCGTCCCGCTCCGTTAAAATGATGTACCCGTCAATGGTGAGAAATCTGCCCAGCTCAGGCGAATCAAAAATGTCCAGCCGCACGTATTCGTTTTCCTCCGAATAGAGCTGACGGTCCACCTTCACCGAAAATTTTACATTCGGTGTATGTAATTCAGAAAACCAGAATTCCATTTTTCTCCTCCTCTAATACAGCGTGGCTTCCCGGATAACATTGAGGCGTTCAATGGTCTCATCCTCCGGTCCTGTCATGGAGCAGCCTTTTTCCTTCGCATAGACAATATAGTCGATGATTTCCTGTGTAATGCGTTCGCCGGGCGCCAGAATGGGGATGCCGGGCGGATAACACATCACAAATTCCGTACAAATCCTGCCGTTGGTCTCCCGGATGGGAATCATCTCTTCCTTTTCCGCATAGAAAGCTTCCTGCGGTGTCATCACCACGGAAGGATTGATATATTCATGGTCAAACAGACCGGTTCTGTCCTTTTTGTAACGGCGGCGGATGTCGTACAGGGCGCTGACCAGACGCTCCGTTTCCCTCATGCGGTCGCCGATGGAAATGTAGGCTAAAATGTTGCCGATGTCACCTAACTCCAACTGGATATCGTATTCGTCCCTAAGCTTGTCATATACTTCGATGCCAGCCAGTCCGATGTCCAGTGTATAAACCGTCAGCTTCGTGGTATCAAAATCATAGATGCTGTCGCCGTTTATGAGTTCTTCCCCGTAGGCATAATAGCCGTCTATTTTGTTGATCTCGTTTCGGGCATAGGCGGCAATTTTTTCCACCTCTTCAAAGGCTTCTTTTCCCCGCAATGCTAAATTTCTGCGGGAAATATCGAGGCTTGCCAAAAGCAGGTAGGAAGCGCTGGTGGTCTGGGTCAGGTTGATGACCTGCCGCACATAACCGGCGCTGACATTGGGTCCCGTTAAAAGAAACGAGCTCTGGGTCAGGCTGCCTCCCGACTTGTGCATGCTGACGGATGCCATGTCCGCTCCCGCCGCCATTGCCGTAATGGGCATATTTTCCCCGAAGTAAAAATGGGTTCCGTGGGCTTCGTCCACCAGCACCAGCATGTTGTGGGCATGGGCGATTTCCACAATCTTCTTTAAGTTGGAGCAGATGCCGTAATAGGTGGGATTGTTCACTAAAATCGCCACCGCATCCGGGTTGTCCTCTATCGCTTTTTCCACCTGGGAAATCTTCATTCCGAGTGCAATGCCCAGCTTTTTGTCCACATCGGGATTGACGTAAATCGGCGTGGCGCCGTTTACTACCAGTGCGTTAATTACACTCCGGTGCACATTGCGGGGCAGAATGATTTTTTCTCCCTTTTTGCATGCCGTCAGCACCATGGACTGTACCGCCGATGTGGTGCCTCCCACCATCAAAAACGCATGGGACGCGCCGAACGCCTCCGCCGCCAGCTCCTCCGCTTCCTTGATGACGGAAATCGGATGGCAGAGATTGTCGAGTGGCTTCATGGAATTCACATCCAGTTCCACGCACTGTTTTCCCAACAGCTGCACCAGCTCCGGGTTGCCCCTTCCTCTCTTGTGCCCCGGCACATCAAAGGGCACTACCTTGTTTTTCCGGAATTGCTCCAATGCCTCATAAATAGGCGCTCTGTTCTGATTCATTCCTCAACTCTCCTCGTACCGTGAAGTCCTGCGCTTTTTGTCTCCCGCTTTTTGCATAACCATTTTAGACATAACAAAAAGACGCAATCTGCATATCCATTTGCAAATTTGCGTCTTCATTCCAAATACCCCCGTCTCACCAAAAGGCTGCCCGGAAGAATTTCGTTTGTGCATCTTCATTCGATACTTAATTATTAGAGTCTATATAGCAAATATTTCACTTTTACTACTCTTATTGATCGTTTTGCAAATATGATATGTTTCAAAACAAGCTCTCGCTCTATCAATAATGTGGAAAATTTACCTGGAATCCCTCTAATAATCTATACCGTTTTCCATTGATAAAAAATGTAACAGAAAAAAGTCAATTCGTCAATCACTTTTTTTCCGTTTCTGCAGGGTCTTGCTCACATGGAAATACGCCGGAATGAGAAAAATATCCGCCATTACCCAGGCAAAGGGGCTACCGAGGCACACACCGGTAAAACCGATAAACGGCACCAGTCCGAATCCTGCCACAGATCTTGCCACCATTTCAAACACACCCGCTAAAATGGCAAACTTCGGGAAGCCCATACCCTGAATCAGAAAGCGGATAATGTTTACCAGAGCAAGTGGGAAGAAGAACAGGGTGTTCAAAAGCAGGAACTTGTGCACATCCCCGATAATGCTTAACTCGTCCTTTTCCACAAAAAGTGTTGCCAGGGCGTCCCCGAAGAATACTGCGAGCAGAAGCGCCATGCCAGAATATACCGCACCCAGAATCACGCAGGATTTCAAACCTTTTCCGATACGTTCTAACTTTCCGGCGCCCACGTTCTGTCCGCCGTAAGTCGCCATAGTCGAACCCATGGCGTCATACGGACAGGCTAAGAAGCTGACGATTCTGCCGCCCGCCGTCATGGCTGCCACCGCCGCAGAGCCTAAGGTATTGGCTGCGGCCTGCAGGATAACGCTGCCGATTGCCGTGATGGAATACTGCAGTCCCATGGGCACTCCCATACCGCACAAAGACAACATCATGTGACCGTCCATAGCCCATTCTTCTTTGCGGATGCGCAGAACTTCAAATTTTTTCACCATATAGATCAGGCACGCCACACCGGAAACGCCCTGGGAAATAACAGTTGCCCAGGCAGCTCCCGCCACGCCCATGTGCAGGCTGATGATAAAGTACAGATCAAGCACAATATTGATAACGGAGGAAAGCACCAGAAAAATGACCGGTGTTTTGCTGTCGCCGGTGGCACGGATAACGCCTGCCACAATATTATATAAATAAACGGTGGGAATGCCTAAGAAAATTATGAAAATATATTCATAGGCGCCATCTATAATGTTCTCGGGAGTTCTCATCCAGATTAAGATATCCCGGCAGAGTACCGCCGTTGCCACGGTCATGACTACGGAAAAAATAATACCCAGCCATACACAGTTGGCCACATATTTTCGCATACCCACATAGTCCTGAGCCCCGAATTTGTGGGAAACCGGAATAGCAAAGCCGTTGCAGACACCCATGCAGAAGCCTATGACTAAGAAGTTTATGGAGCCGGTCGCACCTACGGCTGCCAGATCGTCCACGCCTAAAAACCGGCCCACTATCATGGTGTCCACCAGATTATAAAACTGCTGGAATAAAAAGCCGAACAGCAGGGGAATCGCAAAATTCAGTATCAGTTTCATGGGATTTCCATTGGTTAAATCCTTGGTCATAGTTATCCTTCCTCCATTTTTTGGTATTACTTTATTTGTTTCTTTTAGTATTTCTTTATCTGTTTCTTTGGGTACCTTTTTATTCATTTGTCAGAAATGGTTTTATTCTTTTCCAACCATGAATATATACAGCAAAGGCAACAAAATTGCAAGCGATTTTTTGTGAATTTTTTATGACATCGTAAAAGTAAAATGTGGTATGATGAAAGAAAATCTACGGAAAGGCTTGGAGATTTTATGGATTCTACATTGAAAAGAACCTGGGCGGAAATCGACCTTGACGCTCTTGCCCATAATTATACGGTTCTGCGCAACCGGATTGGCGCAGATGTAAAATTTTTAGGAGTGGTAAAAGCGGATGCCTACGGACACGGCTCTGTACAGGTCAGCCGGCTTTTACAGGAGATGCATGCGGACTACTTAGCTGTCAGCAGCATCGACGAGGCCGTCGAGCTTCGCCACAATGACATTACCATGCCCATTTTAATCTTAGGGCACACTCCGAAGGAACAGGTCGGCCGGCTTATCAAATACAACATCACCCAGGCAGTTACCTGCAAGGCAAAAGCACTGGAATACAGTGAAGAAGCCGTCCGTTTAGGCGGTACCCTTAAGATCCACATCAAGGTGGACACCGGCATGTCCCGCCTCGGTTATCTGTGCGACGGCGATTATTTTGATACCGGTGTGGAGGGCATCTGCGAGGGTTGTTCCCTGCCGGGACTGGATGCAGAAGGCATCTTCACCCATTTTGCCGTTTCCGATGAACCGGGCGAACAGTGCGAAGCCTACACCAGACATCAATTCCAATTATTTACGGATGTTATTGCAAAGGTAGAGGAAAAACTGGGCAAACGGTTTTTAATTCGCCACTGCGCCAACACCGGCGCCGTCGCCCGCTATCCCGAAACCTGGCTGGACATGGTCCGTCCGGGACTGCTTTTGTACGGCTACGGAGAATTTGCCGAAGAATTGGGACTCCTGCCCGTCATGAGCTTAAAAGCCACCGTCAGCACCATCAAGACCTATCCCGCCGGTACGGCTGTCAGCTACGGCGGCATTTACATCACCGACAAAAAGACCCGCATGGGCGTTATTCCCTACGGTTATGCAGACGGCTTTTTCCGCTGCCTGTCCAACCGCTGCAGCCTGATGACATCCGAAGGGCCTGTTCCCCAGCGCGGCAAAATCTGCATGGACATGTGCATGATTGATTTGACTGACAAAATGGGCGTGGACGTAGGCAGCGAAGTGGAAATCTTCGGTCGCCGCAATTCCATCAATGACCTGGCCGCCCTGGCAGGCACCATTCCCTACGAGCTGACCTGCGCCGTCAGCAAGCGCGTTCCCCGTATCTATTACCGGAACGGCAAGGTAGTGGAAAAGGAACTGCTGCTACGCGGATAATGAATTTTATTTTGCTTCTGCTTTCTCAAAGACTGCCAGTTCCTTAATATTCGTACTTATTTCCTGCGTACCGTCAATGCAAAAAATTCAGGCAGACTTGCTTAAGTCTGCCTGTCTTCTTTGCCGTTCGTCCAGCCGGACAAGTGCTGCTTTCTTTGTTTCTTCCGGCCTTCTTACAATGTCCTCCAGACCGGCTCCGTAGAGCTCCATAAGAGCAAACATCGTGTCCGCCTGCGGGTAACCTTTGCCACGTTCATATTTGTAGACAGCCTGCACGGAGCCAAGGCATAAATATTCTCTAACTTCTTCCACGGTAAGCTGCTTGCTCTCCCGTAAGCGTCTTAGGTTTTGTCCAATCACATGTAAATCATATTCCGGTCTGCAATCCATGGTGTTCCTCCTTTTCCATATCCGCAATTTCTATATCTGTTCTTTCTGCATCCGTTCTTTCTGCATCTGTTCTTTCTGCATCTGTTCTTTCTGCATCTGTTCTTTCTGCATCCGAAAAGCTGTTGCCACTTTTCAGGCATCCGCTTTCTGCAATGCAGGCGTCTCCTTGCTTTCTCGTGCTTACGTCCAGTAAGGCTTCTGGTCTTTATGGGTGTAGCCTTTTAACTTTTCCCGGTAATCACTCACCCTGTTTTCATAATACAAACGGGATTTTTCTTTCAGATGCCCCCGCTCCTTCATTTCTGTAAACCTGCTTTCCAGCTCCTGAAAATCCGCCTGCGCATTGTCCTTATAATTGTTTGACATGTTCATGTCAATTTTGGTCATCAGCGCATCCAATTCTTTTTCATATCTGCTCTTAAAGAGAACCATATTCTGTATCCTTTCTTCCTTCCCCGTTTTCCTTTTGGGTATAGAAAACTTTTTTTCCTCGCTGTACCCAATTTCCCTTTTCCTTTTGGGTGCAGAAAACTTTTTTTCCTCGCTGTACCCAATTTTCTTTTTTCTTTTGGGTACAGAAAACTTTTTTCCCTCGCTGTACCCAATTTCCCCTTTTCTTTTGGGTACAGAAAACTTTTTTCCTTCGCTGTACCCAATTTCCCTTTTTCTTTTGGGTACAGAAAACTTTTTTTCCCTCGCTGTACCCAATTTCCCTTTTTCTTTTGGGTACAGAAAACTTTTTTCCTTCGCTGTACCCAATTTCCCTTTTTCTTTTGGGTACAGAAAACTTTTTTCCTTCGCTATACCCAATTTCCCTTTTTCTTTTGGGTACAGAACTCTCTGTTTTCTTCCTGTACCCAACTTGCTTTGATTTCTTCCTTATCGGGACGCTTTGAAATTATAAATGGGTTTCATAATGTCAATGATATCCACGGAGTCTTTGATAACATCAATAATATCATCCAGTGATTTATATGCCATAGGGGACTCATCCAGCGTGTATTCATTGACAGAAGTGGTATAAATTCCTTTCATGGACTCTTCGTATTCTTTCATGCTGAGCTTTGCCTTGGCATCCGTCCGAGACATCAGACGGCCGGCGCCGTGGGGCGCCGAAAAATTCCAGTCAGGATTTCCCTTTCCTACGGCAAGAACACTGCCGTCCCTCATGTTAATGGGAATTAATACCTTTTCGCCCTTGTGTGCCGCTATGGCTCCTTTTCGCAAAATCATTTCTTCCGTATCAATGTAATTATGAATGGTGTGGAACGCTTCCCCGCCTGTCATTCCGGTTCTTTCCAGAAGGATTTCCGCCATCTTTTCCCGGTTTCTTTTGGCAAAAGCCTGGCAGATAACCACATCATGCAGATAATCTTCCAGATATCGTCCGCTCAGATAGCAAAGGTCCTCCGGCATCGTGGGTTTCGACTCATACACCTTAAAATGAAGCTGCTTCAAGGCTTCCTGTATTTCTTCCCTACGCCCCTGTTCCTTGTAGGTGTGGATGATTTCCTCCCTCTTTTCCAGATATTCTCCGTAGCCTCTGTCCAGATTGACCGCCAGCTTCTGATAAAGCTCTGCTACCTGTTTTCCCAGATTCCGGGAACCGGAATGGATAACCAGATATTTGGTTCCGTCAGAGGCCTCATCAATTTCTATGAAATGGTTGCCGCCTCCAAGGGTTCCTAAGGATTTTGCCAGTCTTTTCGTTTCCTTTAACTGCCTGTAACAGGCGAGATCCGTCAAATCAAAACGCTCTATTCTGCCGTCCCAGATATCCCTTCCCGAAGGAATAAAGTGGGCTGCTTCATCCACTTTTTCAAAATCAATATCGGCTTTTCCTAAATTCACCGTATACATACCACAGCCGATGTCCACGCCTACCACGTTGGGGACAGCTTTCCCGTTAATCGTCATGGTGGTACCGATGGTGCAACCTTTTCCCGCATGCACATCCGGCATAATACGGATTTGGGAGCCCTCCGTCATAGGGTAATCGCACATTCGTCTGATTTGTTCTATGGCTTCCTCTTCCACTACCTTTGCGTAGCAAAGTGCAGTATTTATCTTTCCTTTAATCTCTATCATAGGATACTCCTTTCCGCAGGGCATTCCTTGCATCTTCCGGGAACCTCAGGTTGTTCTATTCCTCTTCCGGGCTCCGGCTCCATGATGCTCAGGGCATGTCGTGCCTGTGTCTGTATATACCTGATAATCCTATCATAGAGTCTGTTTTCTTTTTTATCACGGAAAAAAAGTTGCGAACTCGTCGACGAGCGCCATTTGACGTTCCATTCTTTTCCTCAGTTCTTCGCGCATCCTGTCGGGAGCCGTCACCTCTATGTAGCTTCCGAAGGACAAAATCTGGATAAGCACATCCGTTTCATCATCCACATCGTATTCCAGTGTGACAAGATAATTTTCCGCATCCCGGCGCTCCACTTCTTTTTTATAGTGGGAAAACTTCATCATGGCGCGCTCCAACGCATTCCGTTCATCCGTCAGTGTGAATTTCAGTACCTTTTTCTCCCGCTCCTTCAACCGGACATTCTCCGGAAATGAGTCTTTTAGAAGTTCGCACTGCACAATTCTCCCTAAATTAACGGTCTTAATGCTCTGCCTGTCCGCGCACAGCACCCGGAATTTGTCCTCTTTGTCGGAATACTCCAACTGAACCGGCTCCAGAATTTCACACCGTTTCTGCTCCCTGCTGTTCAGGAAAGTAACTTTCAATTTTCTTCTTTCTGCGATTGCCTGCCTGATTAGCCGGAAATTGGCAATATAGGCAGGGTCGTCGTAATCGTCCCCATCGGCATACCGGTCAAAATACACTATATCCTCCGGGAAAAACAACGGCTCCGTGTCGGCGAGCTCCCGGGGACAAGCTGCTGCAAAATCCGCATTTGACACGGCAGTGGCTGCTTGCTCTGTATTTGCCGGCACAGGTTCCAAGAACAATTTTACCCGTTTATCCAGAAGAATGGTTTTCAGCCATCTTTTTTCCAGTATGGTCAGGGGCATATCCGGGGTGTGCTTTAAGGGCGTGTGCAGGTTTTCGTCTAAAAGCTGCCACTCCTGTTTTTTTAACGCCGGTATCATAATAAGACTGCTTTCCTCAAAAGCAGTCTCCGCCACTATCTCATACATTTTCTTTTCCGTCAGCCCGCCTTCTATAGCCAGGTTCAGCATTTTCGCCACCGCCCGGTAATAACAGCCGTAAATTTCATGAAAAAGCATTTTCGTCCTCGTATTGTTTCAACATTCTTACCATATCTATTTTTATCTGGTTCTTCACATCCTCGTTATCGCAGCGTATCGCCTTGATACGCCCGAAGAAGGTCCTTATCCACGGCATCATCTCATAGGCATCCAGCACATCCGCCGAAAAACGGTAGGTTTCCTCATCCACTTTGAAAACGGTTCCGCATCTTTTTTCCCGTTCCAGCCTGCGAACGATAAATGCTTCGTCCGTCCCCACATAAATATCCATTTCGATATGCTCGTACCGCCGGTACTTGGCACAACTCACACCCCACATATGCTCTCCGGCACGTTCACACACCTTAAGAAGTCTGTCATAGTCCGCACAAACCTCTCCCGCTTTTCCTTTTTGTATGTAATCCACCCGTAGGGAATAGGGTCTTAAATTGTCCGCATCCATACAGAACAAGTAATTGCGTCCTCCCTGTGTGCTTACATAAAGTTTGTAAGGAATGACCGTCTGTTGCTTCACGCCTGCATCGCCCCGGCTGAAGGAAGTAATCTCCAGTAACCGTTTTTCATGGATACCTTGTAAAATCAGCTCCGTAATCTCGGCATCATAGGCGTTCATTATATAGTGATTTTTGAAGGTCAGATATTCTCCGGCGCAGTCATTTCTGCCGGACAGACACTTTCCGTTTTCATCATTTCTGTCGGACAGACACTTTCCGTTTTCATCATTTCTGCCGGGCAGACACTTTCCGTTTTCATCATTCCTGCCGGACAGACACTTTCCGTTTTCATCATTCCTGCCGGACAGACACTTTCCGTTTTCATCATTCCTGCCAGTCGGATAAGCTTTCTCTGCATCCGGTTGCATGCGGTCTTCCAGGTAGCTGCCAATCACGCCCAACGGACTTTCTTCCGTAAAAAAGCGGATGGCTTCTTTATATTCCGCAAGACAGATTTCATTCTCCGAAAGCCGGTATGTGACCGTCCTGCCGCTCTTTTCGGAAACGACTATCCCCAGTTCCTCGTATTCTTTCAGTTTTTTCCGAAGGGTGGACTCATCGAAGCTGATGGGATTCTGAAATGCTGTGAGATATTCCGTATCCATAATCCGCAGAATTTCCTTCAATGAATACGCTTGGGGAACGTCCCCATAACTGTCCGCACCGGACTCTTTCCGAAAATCCACACCCGCATCCGCTAGGATATCCAGCAGCATAAAATGCAGTGTAATATCCTTGTTGGTGAAGCTTTTGGCTTTGAACGCCTGATACAGCGGATTGTGGGTGACGCTCCTGCCCTCCAGGGAAATAAAGGCGTTTTTGCCGGAGGGAGTCTGGCGGAACGAAATCAGGTGACCGAGATAACTCTGAATACGGCGGCGTTCGTTGTCGTAACTGCGGGCGCTTTTCCTGTCATATTCTTCTCTGGTCTTGAAGCCGTACAAAAAGAAATCGCGCATGTAGCCGCGGATGTTGTCAAAATTTTTAATTAATTCCGAATAAGCCACGGCTGCCCTCCCTTCTCAATATCTGCAAGACATCCATTCTGCAGATGTCACCAACACCGTCTTCGCCAAATCACTTCCGGCACGCTTTTTCCGTTTTGTTAATCATAATGAATAATAAAATCAGGAAAAATGCAAGGTATACAGGCATCAGCTTCAGGCTGATATAGTTGGCTATGAGTCCGAAAACGGGCGGCATAAAAGTGGAGCCCACATAAGCGCTTGCCATCTGGATGCCGATAATGCCCTGCGAATTTTCCGCCCCAAAATTATCGGGTGTGGAATGGATAATGCATGGGTACACCGGGGCACAGCCCAGTCCGATGATAACAAATCCCACGACTGCCGTAACGGTAAACGGCAGTGCAATGCATACCACACCCGCAAGCGCAATGCTGACGCCCAGCCGTATCATCTTATTGTCACCCAGCTTGTCGGATATAAAGCCGGATAAAAATCTACCTGTGGTAATACCGATAAAAAACAACGAACCGTATGCCGCTGCTTTTTCATTGCTGATACCCCTTGTGCCTTCCAGGTAACTGCTTGCCCATAGCATGGTGGTGGCTTCCGCCGCGCAATATGCCAGGAAGCCCAGCAAAAGGTAGGGCACTCCTTTTATTTTGAAGGCGCCCTTTATGCCTAAAAGCGCGGTTTCCCCGCTCTCTGTCTCCGTCTGTTTGTTGACCTTCCATAACGGAAGTGTCACCAGAATTACCGCTGCAATGGCAAACTGCAGGCAGGAAACGGTACGGTAGCCGTTCGTCCAGGTGCTGTGCAGCAGGGCATAACTCATAATGTACGGGCTGACAATCGTACCCACACCCCAGAAGCAGTGCAGCCAGCTCATGTGACGGGAACTATAATGCAATGCCACATAGTTGTTCAGTGCTGCATCAATAGCGCCGGCGCCCAGACCGTAGGGAATTGCCCAAAGGCACATCTGATAAAATTCTGTAATGGTAGAAAAACCAAATAAGGCAACGGCCGTGAGCAGGACGCTTACGAACGTTACCGTTTGGGTCTTAAACCGCTTGATCAGTCTTTCGGACAACAGTCCCGAAATAATGGTGCCACCCGAAATAATCATGGACACCATGCCCATATAGGACAACGGCACGCCGAAATCCACGCGGATGGTAGGCCATGCCGAGCCCAGCAGCGAGTCGGGCAGCCCCAGACTGATAAAAGCTAAATAGATAACTGCTAAAAGTAATAAATACACAAAACTTACCTCTGTAAAACGGATTTTTTCGCAAAACCGCCGATGCAGAAAATTTCTTCTGCTGAACTATTTTAACTGCAATCCGTCCGCAAATGCCTTTCCCACTACATCCCCTAAAGCCACATAGGTATTGGCATCCGGGTCATAGGCAATAGGTTTTAATTTCTTAACATCAATTTTTCCGTCGGTCATCACGGAGTCATCCGCCGTCACATTGACGATTTCGCCAATCAGAATGCCGTTTTCAAAGCTCTTTACTTTACATTCCAGGGCCACGGGCAGCTCATCAATCAGCGGTGCGTTTACCATGCTGCTCTTTGTTGCATGGAAGCCTGCTTTGGCAAACTTATCCGGCACCTTTTTTGCTGACTCAATACCCACATAGTCGCAGGGAACAACCGTACCCTCCGTTGCCATGCTTACAGTGAAAGCACCGGTAACAGCCAGGTTTTCGGTGGTCTTGTGCTCAGAAAGGCTGATGGAAATTTCATTCATATCGGAAATCATGCCCCAGGCTGCGTTCATGGCATTGGGCACGCCATCCTTGTCATAAGTACCGATAATCAGCACCGGCATGGGAAATATCAGAGGCTTTGCTCCTAAATCAATTCTGCTCATACTAATCCTCCTTGTTTTTACGAAGTAAAAATCCGAGCCCTCCGGCGAGGAGAGGATTTTATTCATTGTATATGACTTGCTCCAGTCACATAGTCTATTATAACACCCGGCTGCACATTATAGCAATAAACGCAGAAGGAAATTCCTTCCCCGCCGTCTTCCACCGAATAAGCCTCCATCAGTACGCCGCCTGCCACTAAATTATCACCTTCAAAGACAGGCGTCACCCGGTACAGCACATGGTTGTCGTTCCTGTCCAGATATTTTGCCACCTGCTCCTCAAAGGGAAGCATTCCCTCCACATTCATATAGTGGGTTCCGGTAATGAGATTTTCTTCATTGGCATTTTCCGCCGTCAGACAGTATGCTATCAGATGGCAACGGTTATACAGAAACGGTGGGTCCGAGTCAATCAGTCCCTCATACTTTGCCTGCCGCCAGCCGGACGGCTTCACACTGCCAATCTTTCCTCTTTTTCCGGTGGGCATCAGCTCCCTGCTCACGTTGGCAAATGCCACGCCGCACCGTCCCAGATTGTCCAGCTCGCTGTAAGACTCAAAGGTGTCCGTGGTTTTTTCTTCTTCCGTAAAAAAAGGAACATTGTCATTGACACGAACGTAGGGCTCTCCCGTATATTCCGAAATGGTGAAGCCGCCCGTGATGCCGGAGTTATTCTCCTCTTCCGTTTTCCGGGTACCGCCGGAAACTTCCTCCGTAAACTCCCCGATAATCTGATCAATCGGGGCAGCGCAGGATGCCGTACCAAGTGCGCAGATTGCCGCAAGGACTATAACGGCTATTCTGTTTTTCCATTTCCATTTGAAATTCTGCATTTTCCTGTTCCCTGTCACTTTAATGTATCCTGCACATTCCCGCATAAAAAATCCAGCCGGACGGCTTTCCTATAACGTAAAAAACTGTTGTCCAGCACGCCTGTCCTTGTGAAACAACAGTTTTATTTTACAGCTATTTTTATATTTTCCGCTATTTTATTTGCGGCTTCTTAAAAATTGCAGAAACCTCTGCCACGCGTCGTTTCCTGCGGCACATCCTCTCCGCTGACATAGCCTGCATGAAATGCCATGTTAATGTCCCGGAGTTCTTTTTTGCCGTCGATGTAATCCTGATACATTTCTACGAGACCTGTCATGCAGCCGTCGCAATTTGCTTCGATATATCCCAGAGAGTCCGCCACAATTTTTTCCCGCTCTTCTCTGGTGGTGTCTTTAATCAGATAACTCATATTTTCTCCTCCAGCTTCTTATAAAAAGCAACCGCATCCGCAATGTCTTTCTCATCCGGATGTCCCTTGGCAATGCCGCCGAGCAGCTTGAAAGGGCCAAACGTATCGTAGCCCTTGCATCCGAAATACCCAATGTTGACCGCATGTTTACTTGCCGTCACTTCTTCTATGGATTTGTAGGCAGCGGAACCGCCGTAAGTGCAGATATAGAAAACCTTCTTGTTTGCCGGAAGATTTACGGATGCAAAATTCAACACCGTCTGGTGAAACTTTCCATAATAGATACCGGAAGCAAATCCGATGCAGTCATACCCGGACAGTTCCATTTCTTTCACCCTGGTGGCATCCACCACTTCCACGTTACATTCTTTGGCAATAGCCTCCACTATTTTCTTCGTATTCTCATGATGCACCGAAGCCATTACAATAATGCTTTTCATTTTGTTTTCTCCTCTTCTGTATCTTCCGGCCACTCCGAACCGATGTCCAGTTTGTTTTCGACAAGCCACTCATCCTCTACGGAAACCGTCTTTGTTTCTCCCTGGCTGTTTTCCAGAGTCACGGTCACTTTCGGCCTTTCCCCCGGCATCAGGGCCTCGCACCCATAATCGCCGTCAAAAATATGCTTTATCTTCCACATAATAATACCCTCTTATAAAATATAGTCCTTTTTTAGGGGAATGGGAAGAGTTTCGTATAAAAATAAATTTTACTCTTCTAGCCGGGCTTTCAAAATCTCCAGACTTTCCTCTATTTTATCCAAATCCACAAAATAAACATTCACCTCTGTTTTACTGTTTTTATCCTCACTCACAAATTTGACAGGCTCCCGGGTTCCTTCCTTTCTTACCGCATCGTTTATCGGATACAAAAGCCATATTTCGGATGTTCCGTATTTTTTTGAATAAGCATACATCTGATACATATCTGCCTGAGAAATACCGTAATTGCTGCCGTTCTCTTTCCCATCCAGTTCTTTCCATTTTGTGTCCAAAATAACAATACGTCCGTCTCTTTTCATCACAATATCCGGTTTCAGAGCAAAACTTTTGGAGTTATCAAAAAGATATTTTTTCTTCTCCTGACTCGAAACCTGCCACCCTGCCGGTGACATAACTTTTTTCATCTGCTGTGCCACATAGCTTTCATATACCAGTTCCATGGGGAAAAGCAGAGATTGCGCTGCCGTATCACCCGAAAATGTTGTGAAATTCTTATTCAGCAAAAACACCTTTGACCACTGCATCAGCATTTCATAGTCCCTTGTATTGCGATTGCTAACAATTCCCGCAAAATCCTTCGTATAATTCACAGATTTGTCCACCATTTCAAATGCAGTAAGCAGTTTCAGAATTTCTTTTGCATTATCCACACTGTTTGTCAGCTTTTGCAATTTTAAGAGAGTCGTTTTTATAATTCTGTTTTCCGCCCTGTTCGGGTGAAATTCCTGATAGGCAACAAAAAACCTCTCCTTATGCACCAAATTCATTTGCAAATGCTTATTTACCAACAGCTTTCCCTTATAAAAAGAAAGATTGTCCTCCTGCTCCACATAGTCCGACTTAATACCTTTTTTGACCAGCCTTCTTACTTCCTGCAAATACATGTTGACAAACAGTTCATATAAATTCATCCGGTCAGCTTTTAGGGAAGCTTCCTGAAAAACCTTTTCCGGGAATTTTTTCAAAGAGGAAAGCATACGCAAAAACACTTTTTTGGTTCTTGCATAATTTTCTTCCTCTTCCCCAATGGAAATCTTGGGCAGTATCTGAATTTGAAAACCGTCCGGCAGTTGTATAACGCCCACATAATTTTTTACGGAGACTACATCTCCCACGTTTCGCCTGTAGTCTATTCTCATGAAATCCAGGATATCCGCATCCGTGGTATTCCCCGGAATGCTGCGGATAAACCTTACAAGATTTCGGAATTCCTTTTCTTCCAGATATTTATATTTTGTATCACCGCTATACTCGGCATTACAGATAATACGGTCAAACTCCCTTACTTCTAAAAGCCGCCCCATACTTTCACCGTACCTTACCTTTACTCGTAAATTTTCTTGTAACTGTCAATGTTTCCAAAGGCTTCTTTATTAACGGAATAGGTCACTTTCGGCAAAATGTCCTCGTTGACATCGCCCTTAAAGAGGTTCGATGCCTTTACCTTTTCGTCCTTAATAAATTTCAGCTCCAAAGGAACTCCCTCGTTTTCCCCAAGTACAAGCTGGATTTTTTCATAGTCTTCATAAAAATACTCCTGCAAAAGGGGAATAACCGATTTTTCAAAAACAGAAGCCAGATTTTCGATAGTTGCCTTCTCTCCTCTGAGCCCAGTAAAAAAAGCATGACCGATTGTATGTTCCCGGTCGTACAGGCAGGTTATTCTATCATTTATGACAGAAAGCATTTTCGCCACATCCAAATCCGCCACCTTATCTGCATGTATCTTCCGGAGGACTTCGATATCGGGCATCATTTCTATAAACTGAAACCTTCTGCGCAGCGCCGTATCCATAAGCGCAATGGAACGGTCCGCCGTATTCATAGTGCCCAGTATGTAAACGTTGGAAGGAACACTGAATTTACTTCCCGAATAAGGCAGGATTGCCGACGCTTCCTCCGGCATTCCGGCTCTCTTTGTATTCTCAATCAGGGTAATCAGTTCTCCGAATATTTTGGAAATATTGCCGCGGTTAATTTCATCAATAATAAAGACATACGGTTGTGTATTTTCCTTAATCACCGCATGTGCCAAAGCTGGGTTATACTTTTGCGCCAGCAGAACCACATCCTTCACATCCATATAGGGAACTTTGGCAAAGGTCATCCGGTGCAGCAATTTTCCGCTGTTGATACCAGTAATGTCTGCGTCAATATTTTTTGCCAGCCACTTTACCGGTCTTGCCGTCTGGTAAACATCCTTATTCTCCAACACCTCTGCATCCCCGGTAACAATAGCTATGCCGTCTATTGTTTTCCGTGTCTTAAAGGATAAAATAATATCTCCCGGATTGACTTCCTCCACAAAAGCACGGGCTTCCTCCGACTCTATTCCAAATCCCATTCTGACATTGTTCTCAGCAAAACATTCCTGTTTAATGGGGTTCCATTCTCCGTTTTTTATGGTTAGTTTCCAGATTTTGGCTGCGGCTCCTATGGTCTGCTCTTCGGTCTGCATTTCCACTGCTTTGGCTTTATCGCAGAAACACTTAAATACACCGGATTTTATGGTATAAAGTAAACCATTCATATCCGATTCTGGTTTAATCCCCTCAATAAATTCCTCGTAACCGTAGGATTGATGGAATGTGGTAAACGCAATCCTTCCCTCTTCCTTTAATTCCTTATATCTTTTCATTACTTCATCATAATCTGTCAGTTCTTCCAAAGATTTGCCGTCACAGATTGCCACCGCATATATGGCAGAATGATATGTCTTTCCGGTGCCGGGAGGACCGTATAAAATTATATTTTTATCAAATTCTGTATTTTTCATAGTGCTGTTCTCCTTCATGTTATTAATTTATATAAGCACATTCCTGTGCGTGTAAAGCATATACTCCTCGGTCCACTACCATTTGTTTCACAGGTATTTTTTTCTTACTTGCAATTTCAATCAACTTTTTCTTATCCCCTTCCGGCATTTGCGCCCCAAGATATATGGCAGATATAGGTGGCATTTCTATGTTCTTTCCTTCTGTTGCTGATATAATAATTCTCCATTCATTCTCGTATTCCCATATATTATCCTTGGTAAGTAACGCAATATACAATGCCTTAGTGACCTCTGTATTCATATCTTTACTGTTATTATATATACATTCTAAAGGTATTGAAGGTCTGTCAGTCGAATATGCCACAGGTAAAAGATTATTTATATTTTTTAAATCCTTAAAATCATATTCTATACAAAAGCCCTTATGACCATCAGCATAATGAGACCACATTAAATTGTTCCTATAATCCGTTGTCAAACATCCAACTGCAAAATTTTGGTCCATAATTTTCTGAATTTGTTTTTCCTGCTCATGTATTTCGCTCTGTTTTTTCTTGATATCGTTGTCTAATTGAGGACATACCTTGGTAGATATCTCAAAATATGTATCAATTTCATCAATATCTTCTTTAATTTGAAATCTTTTGGCTATATCCTCTAATTTGAAATCATTCGAGTTCATAGCAAGCAACTCTTCCTCTCCAAAATGCTCCACTAAATATTTGCCTTCATTTATCATAAGTTCTGCCACATTTTCCGAGATACTTTCTTCCAATAAAACAGACATAATTTTACTGACCATAGCTTTATTATCAATTAACATCGAATAAACAGATTGCCCGGCTCCCATTTTGTCTTCTATCTGTTTTCTTAACTCAAAAAAATCACTGTATAAAGAATTTTCTAAAAGTGCTTGAACTATTCTCTTATCATTTCCTGTGTAATCGTTTATATTTACTTTTCCTTTATCCTCTTGTTCAACCAACTTGTATCCGTTTATTATTGCATTTACATAATGTTTCCACATAGTTTGCCCAAGTGAGGTCATTTGCATTGCCAACTTACAGTCAAATGGGTCATTAAATTCCTTGGGTGATGAACAATACATAGTTCCATTTTCCAAGTTACTAAGGGAAAACTTATTAACTGCACGATATTTATACAATTTTCCTTCCGTAGTGGCCTGCATAAAAATTTCATTGCGCTTATTTATAAAATCAACCTCATCTTCAGACCGAAGACTATTATACAACAAATTCTTTTTATCTTTCATTTTTCCTGCACCATTAGCATATTGATTTATATTTTTGTTGCCTACTTACTACTATATTTTCTTATATTATAGTCTTTGTGCTTTTCCCTGTCCACAATAGTCACCAGTTCTCCATGCTGCATTAAGCCCTATGCGAATGTAAAGGCAGATAAGTCAAACAGACTGCCTAATGTGTTTTCCAAAGAGGACGGTGTCATAGCTTCTTTCACTTTCCGGAGGGTTTCGTTAAAAAGACTTTCGTTTTTAAAAATCTGAAGCAGTTCTGCCGTATTTCGTGCATCGTCCAGTGCATCATGTTCCCTGCCGGAAAAATCAATACCCGCCATATCCAGTGCAAATTTCAAGGAAACCTGTCTGTCAAATCCCAGATGGGAGTCAAATTCCTTCTGAAAATCATTCCATTCCGTATCCATTATTTTACGCTCCATGGATGAAAGCTCACATTCCTTCCAAACAAGTTCTTTTTTCATCTGAAAATAATCGCTGTTGCTCCAGGCATATATGATTACCTCATCGCCGGTCCCCAGACACCAGTTTGCAAACATCCGAAAAGCCTCCTTAAAATACGGTGCATGTTCTACCATCGCATCGGTAATACCGGTCAATCTGCTGATATTCGGTGCAATCCTATTGTTATACTCCGGCTTCACATAAGTACGAAAAGAAGAAATTTCCTGTAATCTGTCATCCAGCATAACTGCCCCGATTTCAATGGTTTCCATATTGTAAGTTCCCTTCTTTTCCATTTTTCCTCTGACAGTATTCATCTCCAAATCCACAACAATATGTTTCATAAAACATCCTCCGTTTCATAAAAATAAGAACCGAAAAGATTTTTGCATTTTTGCCTCTTTTCGGTTCTTATCATACTAAAATGGATGTCCCATAAATGACACTTTTATAATACGGTATTAGAATTTGCACAAAAACGGAGTCAGATATACCGGTAAAAAAGAAATCTGCCCTTCTCTGTCTATATCTTTTTGCGAGATAACAACACAATCCCTGACCGTTTTGGAATATTTTTTTTGAAACTCTGTAAGGGACTCATGTTTTCCGACCCCCGAGGATTTTACTTCTATGGCAGATACCTTGGAGCTCTGGGTAATCAGGAAGTCTATTTCATAATAATGTGTACTTTTTTCCCTCTTCCATGTATGATAGAACAATTCCCTGCCTGATGCGGCTATCATCTGGGCAACCAGATTTTCATACAAATACCCTAAGTTTGCCGGCAGTTTATCCGCCAGCAATTTTGCATATATATCATTCTCTGCCACCGGTCTGTCTATAAACATCAACGTGATAAACAGCCCCGTGTCCGCAATATACATTTTATAACTGTCCAAATCCTTCGTAAGCGACAGACTTACTCTTGGGTCCGTTGTATTATAAGACGGAAGAACTGTTTTCGAGTCTATTAAATCATATAGTAATTTCTCTTCTTTTGATGATTTTCTCTTCCCTGTCAGTGCACTGGTACGATATTTTTTTCCGCCTTTGGAAAGCTGCGCCGGTATGGAATGATACATGGCTGAAATCATTCCGGACGGATCCAGCTTTCTGAAATCATCCTCATACAACTTGATAATCTGGCGTTTTACCATATCAATCGCAGAAAAGTTTTCTCCGTTTACAAAGGCTTCTACTGCCTGCGGCATTCCACCGACAGCCATATACAGCCTTATATCTCTCATAAGCTTACGGTTGACCTGCTGCCCCACGCCTTTTTTCAGCATGTATATTTTTTCCAGCAATTCATAATTGCCATTGGTCGCATCACAAAATTCCTCATAGTCCATCGGATATACCTGTATCTTCATTTCTTCGGACGGAATGAGGATGTCTTTAATATTTTTACGAATGGATATTAAAGAACCGGTTTCTATATAGTGATACCTGCCATCCTTAACAAGATGCTTAATGGCTTGTCTTGCTTTGGGAAAAAGCTGTACTTCATCAAATATTATCACAGACTCATGTTGATATAAATTGATACCGGTTATCGCCTGCAAGCGAAGAAAAAACATATCCGGATTATGAATATCATCAAAGCATGCCAGCATTTCTCCGGATGTCTTTGAAAAATCAATCAGTATATAGGATTTATATTCTTTTTTGGCAAACTGCTCAGCAATGGTAGATTTACCGACTCGTCTTGCCCCCTCCAGCAAAACCGCATACTTGTCAGCATACTGTTCTTTCCACTCTTTCAACTCGTTATATGCTTTTCTCTTAAAATACATGCCTGCCTCCTATAAAGTTTCAATAGAATACTACAACCTGCATTATAAGCTAAGTATATTCTATTATTTGCAATTCTTCAATATTTTATTTCCCAAAATCATGCAAAATTTCAAAACTTTTTTATAGCAAATCTTGCAGTTTTTCAAAACTTTTTATAGCAAAACATGCAAACATGCAAAAACATGCAAGACATGCCAAACATGCAATTGTCAATCGAAGAGAAAAATTTTATAATGTGCTATGATAGATTACAGAAATAAAAGCATTACCGGAAAGGAATTTTCTATGAACACTCCCGACTTTTCAAAGGAAAACATCAAGCCCTTATTCGACTCCAAATTTGTCAGAGTCTTTGATTTGCAGTATGCGGAGGGAAAACATTATTATGATGCCACCAGACGCACCGGCGACGATCTGGTCGCTTCCAAAACAAAAGAAGAATTTAAAAACATGCATGCGGATGCCGTTACCTGTATCGTAGTTCTTAACATAAAAAACGAGGAACCCAGACTGCTGCTCAGTCATGAGTTCCGTTATCCCACCGGTCAGTTTCTCTTAAGTCCGCCCGCCGGGCTCATCGATAAAGAAGATTTACAGCCGGTTATGACAGCAGCTTCTGTGACGTCCGATGCCGCAGCAGGCGCCGCCGGTACGGACATGCGGACCGCTCCTCTTATTAAAACCGCCATCCGGGAGCTTAAGGAAGAAACCGGCATTGTATTCGGGGAAAACGACACTGCACGCGTCATCAATCCACTGCTTTTCAGCACCCCCGGCATGACCGACGAAAGCAATGCCCTGGTGCTGCTTTCCATCAACCGGGACACCATGCCGGATTTAAGCACCGCCGGCGCCGTAGGCAGCGAATGCTTTGACGGCTTCTCTCTTTTAACGAAAAAGGACGCTCTCCGCATTTTGCGGCAGGGCACGGATGACAACGGTATTTTTTATTCCATATACACCTGGGCTTCCCTCATGCATTTTGTCACAATGCCTTTCTGATGCAGATAATCGTCTAATTCCATGTTCCGGCACATGAACGGCTGAGCTCCTCTGCGGAAAATCCAGCTGGTGCAAAGCGGCATATGCAGGATTGTCTGCGTGGTTTTATTGCACCGGGTTGCAATGGAGGATGCCGTTTTCGGGTCATTCCCTCCCATGTAAATCATGGTGTCGCAGTCATCCACTATGGTATGGGCTCCCATGTCATAGCTTTGTTCCAACTGGGACAAAGACTGCAGGATTAAAATAGCGGAAATTTTCCGGGAACGGATGTTGGAAATCATATTTTCAAAATTGTCAATCCGGCAGTTTGTGGCAAAGTCGTCCATGAAAAAACGGACCGGCACCGGCAGCCGGCTATCCGCACACCGCTCGTCCGCGTAGGTGCAGAGCTGGTTCATGGTCTGGGTAAAAAACAGGTTTATCAGTAAATCCATGGACCTGTCCGTATCCGAAACTTCCACAAATACCGCCGTTTTCTGCCTGCCGATAGATGTCAGGTTCAGCTCGTCATCCCGCATCATCTGCGCTAATTCCTCCGTGTCGAGGGAGCAGAATTTGCTGATGGCGGTCACGACAATCGTGTGGAACGTTTTGTTCGGCGCCTGATTGACATTCTGGAACTGTTTATACGCCCAGCTTGCCGGATTTTTCTTATGCAGGTTCTCCATCATGTTTGCCAGAATGCTGTTCCGGCTGTCGCTGTCATCCCTTCCCGCCGCCCGCAGAATTTCCAGTATCATATGAAAATTGTGCATGCCGGACTCCTCCGGTACGGTTTCTTTCACGTATGCTATCAGACTGCTTATCAGCATCATGGCGGAATCATCCCAGAACGGGTCCGCCATGTGACGGTGTTTCTCGCTTACCATGATGTGGGAAAGCTGCTGGATTTGCTGTGTGTTTTTCACATACTGCAAAGGATTGTAATGGACGGATTTTTCCGGGTGAATAAAGCTTAGCTTCACCACCCGGTAGCCGTGCTCTTCCATGTAGTGTCCCCACTGCCGGTGCAGATTTCCCTTGGGGTCCGTCAGCACATAACTGCCCACGCATTCCAAAAGATTCGGCGTAATAACGGTCCTGGTCTTTGAAGCGCCCGTGGTTCCCACCACCAGTACGTTGTTGTTGAGTCTGGTCTGCCGGTCGTCCAGACTGTATCGTTTTCCGTCCGGTAAAATCATAAAACCATATTTGTCTGCACTTCTGTCTGCCATGTTTTCTCCTCCCTTTTATACGTGCCCTGCAGTTCCGATACTTCCGTTTTACATCAGGTCATCCGTTACCCAGTCGCAAATTCCGAAAGCTACCGCCTCTTTCGCATCCATGTAGTTGTTAAATTCGGTCGCCCGGTTTACCTCTTCGATGCTTTTTCCCGTGTGCTTTGCCAGAATTCCATTTAATTCCTGTCTTGTCTGCATCATCAGGTCGGCAGTGTTTTTGACCGATGATACGGAGCCTCCCACCCCGAGGGGAATCAGCGGCTCATGTATCATGACCTTGCTGTGAGGCAGAATAAACCGCCTGCCTTTCTGACCGCCGGCAAAAATAACGGCGCCCATGCTTGCCGCCATGCCCACGCAGTACATGTTTATCGGCGCCCTGCAGGACTGTATCAAATCGTAAATGGCAAGTCCCGCATTGACTTCGCCGCCGGGGCTGTTTATGTAAATATTGATTTCCGACTGTTCATCCTCCATAAGTTTTAACATCTGCATGGTAAAGGAAAACACAAGGCTTTCATCAATATTGCCAAATAAAAACACCTTCCTGCCTGTAAGTGCATCCGTTAAAAGAGAAACGGTGCGGATGCCGTCCGCCGTCTCCCGTTCTACCTCCGGTACATCATTATATGTGTTCGTCATGTTGCTGCCTCCTGTGCTGGTTATGGTCTACGGCTTGTCAGTGAGCTGCCTGCCGTTTGCCGTGCTGCGGCTTGTCAGCGGGCTGCCTGTTGTCCTGCCTGCCGTTTGCCGTGCTGCTGTTTCGCTTTTGTTGTGCTCTCATTGTAGTATGCGGGCACCCTTTTGTCATTGAACGCATAGTTTAACCGGGCACCGCTTATTTTAGGACAAAAAAAGAGAACAGGTGCAGTTTCTTTGTATGGATGACATGGTTCCACAGGATCACCTTCTCCGAATCATAGATAAGGCAATCGACTGGAACTTCATTTATGACCTTGTAGTCGAAAAATATTCGCAGGACAATGGCCGCCCCAGTATGGATCCCGTGATGCTGATTAAGATTCCTTTTATCCAGTATCTTTATGGGATCAAAAGTATGCGGCAGACCTGCAAAGAAAGCAATACTATGGATTATCCCCCTGCAATAATACGCAGCACAACGCTTACAAGCATCTTCAATGGCAGTAATCAGATCCATGCTGACAGTCACAATCGCCTTTCCCGTTTGGAATGACTCCTGCGTCAACTCAACGACCATTGTTCTGTCCTCCTATTGTATTTTTTGCTTTCTTCTTCATTCTATCTAAACTTCTGGACAAAATGTCCTAAAGTCGCATTCATGTACATTGCCCTCAAAGGCACAAAAAAGCATCTATGCTATCTCACATAAATGCTCTAACGCTGTTAAGTTTATTTAATTGTTATATTGTCTCAACCCGACAAACTGGAAGCTGGCTATTTCGTTGCAACAATACTTATCCAATGATTTTTTGCATTTGAATACGTTTTGATCTCTGTAAAACCCGCTTCCTTCAAAGCGGCAACAAGTTGTTCAGATGTGTAAATCTTCATACCATTGATCATCTTTGTCCATTTTTCATCTGCGGCATTCGTTCCGTCACTCTCGTTACAAATCAGGAATATGCCTTCGCTTTTCAGCACACGGTTGACCTCGGAAAAGCATTTTACTAATCCTGGCCAAAAGTAAACTGTTTCGAAGGCAGAAACATAATCAAAAGTCGCGTCAGAAAAGGGTATAGCAGATACATCTCCTTGAACTACATTACATTTCCCTTGTTTAATGGCGAGGGCGTTCAATTTCTGAGATTCTGCCACACTAACCTCAGAATAATCCATTCCTGTCACGTGGCCATTTCTACATCTATCAAGCCAGACCGCAATATTTGCTCCGCCGCCACAGCCGACGTCCAGCACTTCAGCATCAGACTTTGCGGAGATATTTGAGAATCCCCATTGCGATAATTTGGCGTGACCGCTGTTCATCATCTTCGTCATCAATTTTCCGCCGAGGCCTTGTGGCTTACGGGTATTTTCAAAAAATCTCATTACAGAATTCCTCCTCCACAAATACCGGTTGAGATTTCACATATTCTAAGGAATTTAATAACTGTTATATTTTGTTACTAAATTTCTCACGAGCCATTGAAAACACTAAATTTGTGGCAGGTGAACTTTCCATTGCAATATTTCTATAATAATTAGAATAGCAGAAATGTCAGGATTTATCAATCATTTAATCCTGCTTTGTACATCCAGATGTATTATCCTTTGGATAAAAATACAGAATCACCTTCTTTCCAAGATATTCGCTTAATTTATGCAATTCTCCATTCTGATCTGGTAATTCAAAATCCGGTGCCTTTGTTCCTACTTCTATCATAACGTTTCCTACAATCTACACATAAGCTGGCATATTATTTACTCTTGCTTTTCTTTATTTTTTTCCAATCCTTGCTTACCAGCAATCATCTTATGCCCTGATAACATAGAAAAACACATACAAACCATTGCTCCTACTGCATGTCCATAAGTGTCATTTGCACACTTCAGATTATTTAAGTCAAACATTACAAATCCCATAGGTTCTGTTATATACTCGTAGTTATTAAGCATTTCTTCGCATTTACTCTTATTAGGGAGTCCTGTCTGTAAATCCACATATGCTTTTTTCTCCAAAACTTGATTTTTATTTTTATTCTAATGTCATCTATTGTTTGTTTTATGATTATTAGTACCGTTTCATCTGCCAGCTTAAAATATGTTTCGCTCATAGCAATAACATCAGTAGCTTCGTATCCTTTTTCTCTTACAGATATAATCTCGGCTTTTAATTTTTCCCAATATGAGATTTGTTCATCCAAATTGTTCTGATATGTTATATCTGGAAGGCTCACAAGACCATATATCCCATCACCATACTTAAGCCCATCCAGAATATCATCCAGATATGCCATCAGTTCATCATCAGCAGTTCCCGTGACTTCCAATTTCACTTCACGCTGCGTTCCACCTCTTACTAAGCCTGCATAATTAACTACCTTAGCAGTTCCTTGTATTTTTCGTATTTCCCACATCATAACAACGACCAAAACTGCCAAAAATAACACAAGGGTTGTCTTTAATATATTGCCAATTTTTCTCTCATTGCGCAATCGCCTTCAAATACTTCTAATTAATTCAAACTATATATCGTCATTGATACTCTTTTTTGTAATCTGCCCGTCCACATACAAAATATGGTTAATGAGCCAACTTGTCAGATACTCTAATATATCCTCTATCTGCTTATTCTGATCTACTACTTCTTCGTTGTGATTCTCCATAAATTCATCCAATTTATTGATAAATTCCTGATGCTGTATCTTTTGTGTAAAGAGCTTCTTATAGTGAATAGATTCCATATATTCCTCTTCATCACTGAAATGTTTAACCGTATAATTTCTTAAATTCATAAGAACATCATGTATGGCATCGAATTTATCCGGTATCATATCGTTATGTAGCAGCTCATAAGCTTCATCTGCATATTGGAACAACTGCTTATGCTCTTCGTCAATCATATCTATTCCAATATAATATTCAGGCTTCATTTCATACATTTTATCTTCCTGCCTTCTTTAATAATCATTATTAGCATTTCCACAATCCATGAAGATTGCAGTATGCGTATACTTCCTCTACCAGTTCTCCTTCGCATAATGCAAAATCAATTGCCGGTTCCTGTCCTGGTATAAGTTCCTTTCTGTAAATCCCCTGATTAGTCTTAAGTGTTACCCATTCAATGAAATGTTCTTCCAACATTGGGTGCTTTACCTCTCCGACTATTACATGTACAAGATTATTATCTACAGAATATACCGGTACATGCTTTTCAACAGCCGCATCTGTTACTCCGGCTTTTAATTCCAACATCGGCTCTCCGCAACAGATAACAGGCACGCCTTTGTCCTTAACCTTCTCTACAATGTTCCCACAATGCTTACAAATATAATACTTTACTTTCATGATAATCTCCTTTCTATTTACAGCTCTAATGTGTCAATTATATTCTTTAATGCGTCTGCTGATTCTTTTAGCTTCAATGCTTCTTCTCCACTAAGATTAATCGGTATATCAGATTCAATTCCGCCTGCACCAACAATGACAGGCATACTTAAGACAACATCATCAATCTCATATACTCCATGTATCATGTGCGATACAGGAAGTATTGATTTTTCGTCACGCATAATTACTTCACAGATACGTTTTACTGACATTGCAATTCCATAATATGTCGCATGCTTCTTATTGATAATCTCATAGGCACTGTTTTTGACAGCATCTGCGATTTCCTTCGTATTTTCCTTATGGTTATAATGTCCTCTCATCTCACACATGTCACTAAGCGGAACACCGGATACATTGGCAGATGACCATGCCACAACTTCACTGTCTCCATGCTCTCCTACTATAAATGCATGCACGCTTCGGCTGTCCACTGATAAATGCTGTCCAAGCCTGCTTCTAAGTCTTGCACTGTCAAGAACTGTTCCTGAGCCGATAACTCTCTCCTCCGGAAGTCCTGACAGTTTGATTGCAACCTGTGTCAGAATATCCACAGGATTTGCTACAACCAGAAGGATTCCTCCAAAATCTCTTTTGGCAATTTCCGGAATAATGGACTTAAATATTGCCACATTCTTATTTACCAGATCAAGTCTTGTTTCTCCTGGCTTTTGCCCTGCACCTGCTGATATAATTACAATCGCAGCATCTGCCACATCATCATAATCACCAGCATATATTTTCATAGGGCTGGCAAATGGTATTCCATGACTGATATCCATAGCCTCTCCCTCTGCCTTATTCTTATCCGCATCTATCAAGGCAATTTCAGTGAATAATCCACTCTGCATAAGCGCAAATACAGATGCTGAGCCTACGAATCCGCAACCTATCATAACTGCCTTTTTTGAATTTGATTTTTTCTTATTCATGCAATCATCCCTTCCTTTTGTTATTCTACAATTCTTTCAAATATGTATTCATTACCTGACGAAATTTTGTCTCTGAATACATAACCAAGTCTGTTAAAACTTCTGATATCCTCTTTGTCATTGCACTTCCACATTTTTTGAAGTTCTTCTTCGGTTCTTCCTTTCAGCCAGCTAAGTATCTCTTCTGTTTTTTCAACGAATACCGGACATGTTAATATGTCTATGCTGTCAGTGTCTGTTTTCATTTTTTTAGCGGGTGATAATATAATCTTCATCAGCTTAATTCCTGCAGCATTTTTTCAGGTTCATCAGCTGCTTTTACTTTATCATTAGCTTTTACTATTATCCCATGTTCATCAATAAGGTATGTTGTTCTGACCACACCCATGGACACTTTTCCGTAGTTTCTCTTTTCCTTCCATACATCATATGCTTCAATAACCTTGCGCTCTGTATCTGATAAAAGTGTAAATGCCAGTCCATGTTTTTCCTCAAATTTCTTATGTGATGCAACTGAATCCTTGCTTACGCCAAGTACAACCGCACCTTTCTCAACAAACTGTGGATATCTATCTGAAAATCCACAAGCCTGCTTTGTACATCCAGGTGTATTATCCCTTGGATAAAAATATAGGATTACTTTCTTTCCAAGATATTCGCTTAATTTATGTAATTCTCCATTCTGATCCGGTAATTCAAAATCCGGTGCTTTTGTTCCTACTTCTAACATTTTTATTCTCCAATCTATGCATCTTTCATTTCTTTCTTCTGACATTCCTGGCAGATGCCCTTAAAAAAAATGTCATGGCTTATATACTTCATTCCATGTGTGTCTTTTATTCTCTTCTCCAGCTCTGATATAACATCCATATCAACATCAAATATCTCTCCACACTTTACACATTCCACATGGTAGTGATTTTCGAGTGTAAAGTCAAAGCGGTCTGAACCATCCGGAACTTCCACTTTTCTAACCTTGCCTTCTTCTACAAGAATGCCAAGATTTCTATATACTGTCCCTCTCCCGATAGATGGATATTTTTCTTTTACAAATGTATATATCTGGTCTGCTGTTACATGACGGTGCATTTCATTTACTGCATCAAGTACCATATCCCTTTGAATTGTATTTCTAATTGTTTCCAACCTCCTTAATAGGATTTATTCTTAATTAAGATTTTATATCATTCTATTTATTCTGTCAAGCATATGCTCATTTCCATCAAAACATCTAAAATTCTTTATTTGCAACAATGAAAGATACGTATTCCTTAACTATGCTTTCTTTTGTTATCCGATTACACCTTATCTTCGTTTTATAGTTTTACAACACTTACAATACTTTCCAGTATCCTGCCTTTTTTGAACCAACCCGCTCTATATACCCATTTTCTCTTAAAAATGATATATTGTTTTCTACTGCTGTTTCACTCACACCTAATATGTTATGAAGTTCTGCAGTTGTAATGTTCGGGTTAGTATGCTCCTTTACCCAACTTTTATTCCCAACCAAAATGATTTTAACATATTAGGAATAAAGTTGGGAATAAAAATAAAAAAACTTCAGATTTTCTTATAAGGTTTCTTCTTTTCCCTTTACCTTTTGTGGCATAGGCTTTTCTGTATCTCCTCCTGCAACCTTTGCTTACTATTGGGAAGCGGAGAAACTTGAATTGATGCCACTTCCCTCCATGCATTATGAGTACATGGAGAGAAAGACAGCAAAGGTATCAAGCGACTTCCACGTACGCTTTGACAATGCTTATTATAGCGTAGATAAAACATTTCTGCACAAGAAAATATCTATTAAGGCTTCTTCGACCGTAGTTCGTATTTATTCCCTTACCGGAGAGTTTCTTTGTGAATGGCCCAGAGCTACCCGTAAAGGGCAGTGGTCAACCAATCCTGAACACCTGCCAGATAACTATAAAGGATTCACTCAGTGGAATGGTCCTTACTTTATCCAGAAAGCACAGCTCATTGGCAAAAATACAGAGACTGTTGTCCGGACGATCCTCAAATCCAGACCATACGAAGTACAGACCTATCGTATGTGCTTACTCCTGTTATTCTCTTCATTTGCATATTATTTCTTGTATATTTTCCACTAATTTAATAAAAATCAAAAAGAAACAGAACCGTGTGTAATCATCAGCTCTGTCTCTTTTTTATCTTCTGTTATTTCAACATCAGATACTTATTATTCTTCCTTTGATTCATCCTTTTTTCTTACATGTATTACTGCTCCAAAAACAATCAGTATAATACAGATACCTATAATAATGATTATCGTATTATTCCATGCATATTTTGAAGTGCTGTCATCTGTCTTAGGCGCAGGAATGGTTTCATCAGCTTTGTTGTCTGCCTGACCGTTATCACTCATAATCTTGGCATCAACAACAATCGTGTAATCTGATGCGTGGGTAAATTCAAGTTCCACATTTCCATCCGCATTAATCTGTCCGGCACTGATAAATTCCAATTCTCCGGTCTGTTCATTGTAGTAGAACAGGTTCGCATACAGTCCTGCATTCTTTGATTCCATGTTGACGGTCAGTGTGGCTGTAAATCCAAACTCTCCGTCATAAGCAAGAGTCAGGTTCATGGAATACCGTTCCCCGGTCACGTTGTTGATCACATCCACAGGAATGGATTTTCCTGCGTCGGCTCCGACTGTCACATCAAAATCAATATCTCCGGCTGCATCAGTGATTTCCTTTCCATTGATCTTCCAAGAAATGCCATTTTCCATGTCAAGCACCAGTGTGACATCCTTACCCTTAATGCTGTCAAGAATATCCTTTGGTACTACAGTCGTTCCGTTCATGGCAACTGTTACTGTATCGCCTGACTTAGCTTCTTCAAGCTCTGGCTTGATAACATCCCAGCCTTCCTTGCCGCTCTCACCCTTGATGTATGGCTTAATTGAAGTACCATTGTCCTTATCATTACCCTTACTGCTGTCATCGGACTTAATCTTAGCGATAGTCTGTGTGTAACTGTGTCCACACTTGGAACAGGTGTAGGTCGTGATGCCTTCCTCTGTTGTCGTTGCAGCCTTGGTTACTTTTGATACATAGCTGTGGCTGTGTTCGCTGCCGCCGGTTGCCGGGATAGTTTCGGTTGCCATCGTATAACCGCAGACGGTACATTCCTTATGCTTTGAGCCGCTTGTGGTAGCCGTTGCCGGGGTGTAGATAATCCATTCACCGGCAGTATGCGCTGCTGTATCTTTCTTATCGCCGCAGGAGCACTCATGCCAGTGGTTGTCGGCATCGTTCTTCCACTCGCTGCCGTGGCTGTGAGTATGCTCACCGCCGCCGGTTGCCGGGATAGTTTCGGTTGCCATCGTATAACCGCAGACGGTGCATTCCTTATGCTTTGAGCCGCTTGTGGTAGCCGTTGCCGGGGTGTCGATAATCCATTCACCGGCGGTATGCGCTGCTGTATCTTTCTTATCGCCGCAGGAGCACTCATGCCAGTGGTTGTCGGCATCGTTCTTCCACTCGCTGCCGTGGCTGTGAGTATGCTCACCGCCGCCGGTTGCCGGGATAGTTTCGGTTGCCATCGTATAACCGCAGACGGTGCATTCCTTATGCTTTGAGCCGCTTGTGGTAGCCGTTGCCGGGGTGTCGATAATCCATTCACCGGCGGTATGCGCTGCTGTATCTTTCTTATCGCCGCAGGAGCACTCATGCCAGTGGTTGTCGGCATCGTTCTTCCACTCGCTGCCGTGGCTATGAGTATGCTCACCGCCGCCGGTTGCCTTATATGTCACAATAACAGTTTTGTTTTCGTTCATCGTAACATTCAAAGTATTGCCAGATACAGATGTTGCAGTACCGTTCACCGTAACGGTGTCGATTTCATAGCCAACTTCAGGGGTAAAGGTAATCGTTTCGGTTGAGCCTGCCGTCAGTCCGGTTTTGCTTGCGGAAATCGTTCCGTGACCGCCGTTTACCTGTGTTGTGAGGCTATAGGTGGTGACCGGTGCGTTCTTGTAGGTCGCTTTCACACTGACTTCACTGTCAGGCATTATGAAAGTAGTGGTTTCACTGTTCGCATCTTCAAGAGTAGTGCTACCGCTTTCTACTACCCACTTATCAAACTCCTTACCGTCAGGGGCCGCATTTGCGGTCAGAGTAACCTTTGTGCCTTGCGCCGCTTTACTGATTTCGCTTCCTGCACCGCTTGTCGCTTTGCCGTCCGTTACGATGATGGAATACTCTTTACTCTCCCAGATTGCATAGAAGGTAGTATCCAAGCTTACTTCATAGGTCGTGCTGGAAATAACCGAACCGTCGGTGCTGGTTGACCAGCCCTTGAATTGCTTGCCTTCCGGTTCAGTAAAACCGCAGGCGGGCAGGGTGTAGCTGCCGGAAACGCCGGTGACATCTGCCATTGTGCCGCCGCCACCGTTGGCATTGAATCTGACGATATACTCGGCAGGCGCGGCTTTGGTTATCGTAATAGACAGCTCCTTCGTATCGCTGCCCGCGCTGTTGGTAGCCTTGACGGTGAAGGTGGAGGTTCCCGCTGCGGTAGGCGTGCCGCTGATCTCGCCGGTGTCCTTGTTCAGGCTCAGACCGGTAGGCCAGTCGCCGTTTTCAACGCTCCATGTGATAGGCGTAGTGCCGTCGGCACTCAGGGTCTGGCTGTAAGCCTCGCCCACCTTGCCGTTTGGCAGGGTGTCCGTGGTGATGGTCACGTCAAAAATGCCGGGAGCAAACTGTGCCGTCAGCTTGGTTACATCTGCCGGAACGCTGCTGCCCGGTGCGTAGAGCTTGCTGTCGCTGCCAAGCCACATAAAGTAGCTGCCGGTATCTCCGTCCGGCCGGATCAGACCATCGGAGGCAGGCGCGGTAAAGCTCTCACCGTTTTTTACGATAATCTGGATGGCCTCGGAGCTGCCGCCCAGCTTGCCGCCGCCAAGGTCAAGGGTAACGGCTTTCAGCCCGTCAGAGCTCAGTGTGTCCGGGTTTAGGACCTCAAGGACAGGACGGAAACCGATGACTGGGCGGGACCACGTAGCATTCCAGTCGCTCCAGTTGCGGGCGGAATTGTACCCGCGACGTGCACGGTTCGCCAACAAAGAACTCGCAGTATCCTGCCCCCACGAAAGCACCTCACCACAGTTTTTGATATATCCATCGTCCTTGTCCAGTATCCTGTCCCATTCGTTGCTTTGGGGTGTGCCGCGTCGGGAATTGCCCGAGCCTGTACCATCACTTCCCGTGGACGGCGCACGTAGCATATAATCCACGCTTCCGGCGGCGTAGCCTTTGCCGAAAATCAGACTTGCGCCATCCAGGTTATCCCATCCTACTGTATGTGTCACGACATAATCCGCCACAAACAGGCTGTGGACATATTCGTTCTTCTGTGCATACTCCTCGGTGGTTACCATCTCCGACGTGAGCTTGTAGGCATCCACTGTCCCGGCATAGGTAAAGGGAACATAGTGCAGCGACGTATCCGGCAGGCTGCTGTTTGCCGTGCCGGGGATGCCCACGCCGGAGAGGTCAAACCAATAGGTGTCGCCGATCGTAAGAGTAAACTGCTCATCAAACTGCGCCGTCAGCCTGGTTACATCCGCCGAAACGTTATCGCCCGGTTCGTAGAGCTTACCGTCGCTGCCAAGCCAATTAAAGTAGTTGCCGGTATCTCCGTCGGGGCGGGTCAAACCGTCGGACGCAGGCGCGGCAAAGGTCTCGCCGCTTTTCACAATGATTTGAATATCCTCGGAGCTGCCGCCCAATTTGCCGCCGCCAAGGTCAAGGGTAACGACCTTCAGCCCGCCAGGGCCCAGTGTGTCAGGGTTCAGGACTTCAAGGACGGGGCGGAAACCGACGTCCGGATAGGAGTTCGTAGCAGTGGTTGAGCTCCAGTAGCGGGCCGAAGTGTACCCGCGAATCGCACGGAGCGACGCGTCGACAGAAACAGTATCCTGTCCCCACGAATACATTTCATTCCAGTTTTGGATATATCCGCTGTCCTTATTCAGCATCGTGTCCCATTCGTTGCTTTGGGGCACGCCGCGTTCGGAATTGCCCGAACCTGTATAGTTACTTCCCACAGACGGTGCGCGCAGGGTATAGTCCACGCCGCCGCTGGCATAATTTTTGCCGAAAATCAGACCTTCGTCATTCAGGCCACCCCAGCTAATCGTATGCGTTACGGCATAGTCCGCCACAAACAGGCTGTGGGCGTATTTGTTCTGCTGTGCATACTCCTCGGTGGTCACCATCGCAGACGTGAGCTTGTAGGCTTCTATTGTTCCCGCATAGGTAAAGGGAACATAGTGCAGCGACGTATCCGGCAAAGAAACTGCGCCGTCTTCGTTCCCGGTGTTCACCGTGCCGGGAATACCCATTGCCGATAGGTCAAAGTAATAGGTGCCGCCGGGCTTGAGGGAAAACTGTTCTGATAAAGCAAACTGCGCCGTGAGCTTGGTAACGTCCGCCGGAACGTTGTCGCCGGGGGCGTAGAGCTTACCGTTGCTTCCGAGCCACATAAAGTAGCTGCCTGTATTTCCGTCCGGGCGGGTCAAACCGCCGGACGCAGGCGCGGTAAACTCGCTGCCGGTTTTCACAATGATTTGAATATCCTCGGAGCTATTCCCCAATTTGCCGCCGCCAAGGTCAAGGGTAACGACCTTCAGTCCGTCAGAGCCCAGTGTGTCAGGTTTCGGGACTTCAAGGACGGGGCGGAAACCGACGATCGGATAGGAGTACGAAGCATAGCTGAAGTTCCAGAAGCGGGCCGAAATGTACCCGCGAACCGCACGGTCCGACGCGTCGACAGAAACAGTATCCTGTCCCCACGAATACATTCCATTCCAGTTTTGGATATATCCGCTGTTCTTGTTCAGCATCGTGTCCCATTCGTTGCTTTGGGGCACGCCGCGTTGGGACTCATCCGAGCCTGTATAGTCACTTCCCACAGACGGTGCGCGCAGGGTATAGTCCACGCCGCCGGCGACATAGTCCTTGCCGAAAATCAGACTTTTCGTATTTAAGTCATCCCAGCTTACCGTATGCGTTACGGCATGGTCCGCTATAAACAGGCTGTGGTCGTATTTATACTGCTGTGCATACTCCTCGGTGGTTGCCATCGCAGATGTGAGCTTGTAGGCGTTCACTGCCCCTGCATAGGTAAAGGGAACATAGTGCATTGATTTGTCCGGTAAATCATCGTTTATTGTGCCTGGAATGTTCTCACCGGAGAGGTCAAAGTAATAAGTGCCGCCAGGAGTGAGGGCAAACTGCTCGGTGGCTGCCTCCTCCACCGTCAACGCTACCGTCTGAAATCGGCTGGCGTAGTCAGTCTGGTAATCACCATTATACTGCTCGGAGAACACATGGAGTTTATAATTTCCGCTGGCAAGGTCATGCGGCAGTGTAAAGCTGAGCTGTCTGTCTGCGGCAGTGGGCTTCATAATTCTTCCATAGTGGGTCGCACCGTTTTTACCCTCGATAATCGCAGAAATATATTCATTCTGCCCCGTTCTCGGCCCGGAAAAGTTCAGCGTAACCGTGCCGCCGGGTTTTCCTGCTGCGGTAGTTTCCGTTACCCTAAAAGTACGGGTATCGTCCAAAAGTGTCAATTTCCATTCGTCCCCGCTGTATTCCGGGATTTTGAACATTCCGTCAGCAGTACCTTTGCCGCCAACGGCTGCAGAAACGAGGAGGACAGAGTCCGGCTTCAGGTTGAAGGCAGGGCGGGCGGCGTTGGTTTGGCCTACCCATTCACCGATCACAGCGCCCTTTTCATTGACCGTCCCCGCAGAATCAGGGTTCATTCTTCTAGGAGAACGGAGCCACCATACGTATGCACTATCGCCATAATTGGCGATACGCGCATTGTCATCGGTAAATCCGTAGGCTGCATTTTCCGCTTCCTCTGCCGAGAGGAAAAACACCTTGTCCCCATCCAGGATGTTGTCAGAAGCGGCATAGTACATACCGTATAGAGCATCACTTTTGCTGGTTGCCAAAACAGCTTTTTGCTCCGTAATGCTGAGACTTCTGCTGTAAAAGTCATTACACCAGTCCTGCGCACGGCTGCCCTTCCAGTCGTTGAAATATGGGGTCGTATAATCAAATTCTACGCCGCCATATTCCCCTGTCCCAAGCAGTGCATCAGAGAGCAGAAAAAATCCGTCCTCCTCCCGGGCATTGGGCATATTGGTTTTTGTATCCAGCACACGCCATTTGACGGTGCTGTTATCCCATGTGCCAAAATGAATATAGTCATAGCTGTTATTTGTGCTGTCATAACCGCTGATCCCACTTGTACCGAGCTGTATGGCTTTTGCGCCGTCATTGCTGGCAAAGGCTGTTGTCGGCAGCAGCGTCAGCACCATGCAGAATAGAAGCAGGATGCTGAGTATTCGTTTTTTCATTTCTTTCTACCTCCGTTATATAAACTTAATCAAGAGCATTTATTGTAATGGTGCCGCTGAATTCTTCTACAAGATGCAAAGCGCCAAAAGTGAGCCTGTGAGCAGTTTCCTTTCTGTTCTCATCTTCTTTCCTCCGTTCGGAATGGTTTGTCACGGCGAAGCTTTGCACCGCTGCCCTCGCCGTAAATGAGCGGTGGCAGACCTGCTTATGGTTGGTTTGCCTTGTATTTATCCGCAAACAGGGCAACTCCCTGCTTTAAGACCTCCATCTGGGTTTTCAGGTAGTATTCATCCTCGAACATGGCATAGTGGACGCAGGCGCGGACGAATATAAAAATCAGCGGCGTGATGACCGTATAGGGAATGCCGATCTTAGGCTCCAACGATTTAGCATATTCCGTATATCGCTCGTTGACGCCCTCAAAGAATTTCTTGCCGTGCTCAATATACTTCGGATGCGTATAGATCTGATACATCAGGCGATATTTTTTCCCGTGCTTTTTGGCTGTCCAGTAAGGCACCTCTTTCACAAACCGGACGACATCCTTGAGGTCGGTTGGAGCCATCTCCATAAAGTCGTCCTCGACCTTTTCCATACAGTAGGCGGTAGATTCGATGATCAGCTCGTCAAGGTTTTTGAAATAAGAATACAGATTTGCCTTCGTGCAGCCGCAGGCATCAGCCAAGGCTTTGATCCCCGTGCCCGTGAGCCCGTTTTCCGCGTAGCACTCGAAGCACTTTTCCATTAGTTCACGCTTGCGCGCGTTGTGCTGTTGCTCTGTTGTTTTCATGTTGCTTCGCTCCTTTTGTGTTTACCGACCGTTCGTTTATGATTAGTATAACATAGAATTGTGTCGAACTCAAGAACTGTTCGAGAAAAAACGAGGAAAATCGAATTTCAAGCAGAAAGAAAACAGCGGCTTATCTGGTCTTTGCACCATCTGAATATCTTACAAACTTTTTTGCATCCTCATATCTATCTTTCTTCTTTGATTCATTCATTGCTGTGCTTCTTTCACTTTGACTTCATAACAAATGACGTATTTTCTCCATAACGCAAAAAAAGGACATCTTCTAAATTTCTTTAGAAAATGTCCTCAGAGTGTAGACAAAGTGGCTCTGGGATGTGAATCCAAGAGCCACTTTGTCTACACTCTGAGAACCCATATCCTTGTGATATGAGTTCTGATTGCCAGTCTTGTAGGTCCTACTCCGTAATTCCGCATGCCTTGCAGACTTCGTTTGTCCAGACATCCGCATCCAAGAGCAGCTCTTCGTGCCGCAAATCGAATTCGCGGATATCCGGGTCGGCAAAGTATTTCTGATAACGAGCCAGATATTTTTCACCCATTTTCCTGGCATAAAAAACATGAATGACGGTACCGGGTGCCGAAATGTGTTCACCGACTTTTGTATACAAATCCGTGCAGAACTGGTTTCTCACGGAGTCCTTGGAAATAAAGGAGAAATCGATGCCGCTGTCCCTGCCCATGACTTCCATAAATTTTTTCATATAGTCAGCCTCTTTTTCATCCCCCTGGTTCATTTTCTTGTTGAACATTTTTTCCATCCGGGAATTTTCTTTTCCGGTTAAAAACGGATAAAACAGCGGCATTACCATCGCCGTTTCCATCTTTGCCAGCCACTTCGGCGCCTGGTCCATATCACTGGAACCGATGATGGCATGATCAATGTGGATATTTTTACGCCCTACTAACAGGGACACAACGGAGCCGCCCAGAGAACAGCCGTAAGCCGCAAAAATTCTGCCCTGGAATTTTTCCTTTATATAAGCCTCTATTTTTTCCGTTTCATCCAGTTCGGAAACAAAAGTGGTATTTTCCGTTTCATCAAATCCGCTGTAGCTGACGACTGCCGTATAAAAAAATTTCTGCAGATTGGGCAGCACATGTCCGAAGTTCGTCTTCCAATAACAGCAGGTACCCGGGAATAACATGATAACCGGCTTACCGGCATCTCCAAATTCATAAATCTTCATATTTTCTCTCCCTTACTTATCTTTTCCGTACTTTTGAATACGCTTACTCCCATTAAAAAATGCTGATTAGTCTTTGCTAACCAGCATCATTCTATCACAGTCCTATCCGAAATGCAATCCGGCACTCTCATCCTGCTTACGTCGCCGAATTTTCCTTATTCCTCCCGCAGACCAGTATCGGACAGTCTTTCGTCTATCCGCAGGTCAATCAAAAATTTAATCCCCAGCGCCAGCAGGCCAAACATATGACAATGCATGCCAAAGGAAAAGCCCCTCATCATTACCTTCCACAGTCCCTGGGAAATGCGGCGCACTTCTTTTCCGAAAGCAAGCTTCTGAAAACATTTATGCCCCAGAACATCTCTCTCGTAGGTACGAAGTGTTTTCCGGACGGCTTTCATGGATTTTCCGTGCTCCACGTATTCCATCTTGGCATCAAAAAAAGCGGCAAAGAAAAGGGTATACCGTACCATTCCCTCATAATCCCGGTACGCACTTCCGCCGGCTGTTATCTGCTCCTGAACCGTATGAGCAATCTGCAGCCAGCACTTTGCAGACTCCGGTTTGTACTGATAGGAAATGGAGTCGTCGTTTTTCCGGTAAGTGTAGCCGATATCGTCCATAAAGCCAAACTTTGCCTGATACAGATAGCATTGCAGGTTAAACAGCTTGTCCTCCGCATAGGCAAGATTTTGAAAGCAGATGCTATGTTCATCCAGGAATGCTTTGCGGTAAAGCCGTCCCCAGACATACGAAAGCGTGCCTACGGAAAAGAAACCTTTAAACCGGAAGTCCTCCTCTTCCCTGTCAAGTAAAGAAAAAGCTTCATGGCCTGCTGCCGGCAGAAGTCTGCCGTTCCAGTTTCTCTCGTAATTGCAGACAACAATGTCCGCCTGCTGCCGTTCCATCTGCTCCGCCAGTTTTTGCAGGATATCCGTTCCCGCAAGGCAGTCATCCGCATCTAAAAAACAGAGATATTCTCCCCTCGCCATTTTCATGCCGGCATTCCGTGCAGCACCTGCGCCGTTTTTCTCTTCTTTGTAAACACAAACCCTGTCATCCGTCTGCGCATAACTTTCGCAGATGGACAGACTGTTGTCCTTCGACATATTGTCCACTAAAATAAGCTCCCAGTCTGTAAAACTCTGCTTGAACACGCTGTCCAGTGCCTCTTTTAAGTATTTTTCCGCATTGTAGACCGGAACTATCACGGATATTTTTATCGTTCTGTCAGGCATATGGTCTTACCCCTTTTCATCCTGTTTACTTTGTGTTTTCACCCTTTTATCCTGTCACCCCATGGCTCTCATCTTTTCATCCTGCCGAATGCTTTGCTCCCCATTCTTTTTAACAACCGTAAAAAATCCTTACATTCCGCCGTCCGGCAGTAACATAACAAGAGCAGTACATTCGGCACCACCATACATATCACAAAACGCACCAGCAGATTGCCGAGTGCTCCGCCCTCATACCATCTGCAGCATACATGGGTCAGTCCCCATACCGCCGCCATAACCGTCAGATGCCAGGCATATTTCAGGAAAAATTTCACCGGTTTTTCATGGAAACGGTGCTTATAAAGTACATAGGGCTCCACCCAGAAGGAGGTCAGCAGGGTGCTGCAAAGCGTTCCTAAAAATACTCCGGCAATCCCTAAATTTTCCACCAACAGAATGGAGATAACCAGATTTAATACAGCTTCAATCAGGGATTTATAACGGTCGTACCAGAACAGACCCATGGACTCCTTGAAGATGAGCACCGCCCGTCGGGTACCCGTCACAAAAAAGTTGATGCACAAAATCAGCACGATGTCCTCCGTAAACAGATATTGCTTTCCGAATGCCAGCTCCACAAATGGGTTCAGCATTTCCAAAAGGCAGATGCCCGCAAACCCAAACATCCACTGTCCGATGAAAAATAAATCTGCAAATACATGCCCTACTTTTTCGCCGTCCTCGGTAGCTCCTAAATTGCCCACACTGGCGGTAACCCCCTGCAGCGCCTGGTCAAGCACCTGCCTCACGGAGCCGATCACCAGATAATAATTGGAATACACACCCGCGCTGATGACCCCAACAAAGCCGGATATCAGCAGATTGTCGGTATTGTTGACCGCCACCTCGCCGATTTTATGCATCAGCATGGCTTTTACATTTTTTATAATGTCCTTCCGTTCGTTTTCCGGCAGTTTTTCCTCACACGTTTCTTTCAGATACGGAAACAGCCGGTCCGCCTGCTTCGACATCACAATATTTGCCGTAATGGTACAAACCACCGCCGCCAGCAAAAACAGGATGAAATTTTTCGTGGTCAGCAGAATAATTATCTGCAAAATATCCTGAATAACCAGAAATCCATTGTGATTTATCACGGTCAGATAATTCATCTGATGCGCGTCCACCAGCGTCTTTTTGTAAATCAGCAGATAGGAAATCACCGAATTTAACAGATACAAAAGGTAAATCAGAAGCAGGTGGTCCACATCTGGACGGTTCTTCATAAGCACATTTAAAAACGGAATGAGGCACAGACCTGCCACCAGCACGACTGCTGCCGTTATCCGGTAAAAGGTGCGGAACATCCGCATTAAAATCTGCTGTTTTTTCGTGTCTTTTTGGGCAATGGGACCGTACAACGCATAGGTGATTGCCGTGCCAACGCCCAGCTCCGACAGGGATAAGATATTCAGAATGTCCGTAAAAAGACCGTTGATACCAACATAGCCTTCACTCAGCGTATGCGTAAAAACCACTCTGGTGAAAAATCCCATCAGAATGGCCGTAATCTGCGCTATAAATGCCACGGAGGTATTCACCATGGAATACTCTGTCCTGCTTTTTTCCGCCATATTTATTGCTCCCTTGCCACCGTATACTTTTTAAGCTCGGATTTCAGGTATTCATAGCGGAGTTTCCTTTCTTCCTTTGCAAAATGCACCGCTCTTTCCTGCACCGGGTTGTTCCCATAATCAAGGACTTCCTCTCCGAACTGCTCACTGGTGAGGTCAAACCGGCAGTCACCGACTACATTGTAGCAGTGATAATTGCCGCCGGGTCTTAAAATGCCGTACACCTCTCCGCCGAAGATATCCTGCGCCAGAAAAGCTGTAATGGAACACTGCCCCAGTGTTTTATTTTCTTCCGTCCAGCCATCCCGCAGTCTGGGCGCACAAGTATCTGCGCACCAGATGTGCGTCAGTGCATCGTATAAATCTATGGGTGTATGTATTCCCCTGTATTCGTCCGTTATTGCCGGAACTGTCGCATTCTGCCAGCCCCAGAAGTTGTATTCCATAAAACACATCCTTTCCTTTATTTACCGTACTTATCGTCAAAGCTGCGGATTTCTGCCAGCACATCTTCCGTACTGCCGTCACCGGCATTTTTATCTGTTCTTTTTTGCTCCAGTATTTCCGGGCTGCCTTGAATTGTTCCTTTGTCATATTGGGCTTCATTTTCTTCCTGACAAACGCAAATCTGCTTAAATCACAATCCCGTTGCAATGGTCTATCTCATGCTGGATAATCTGCGCCGTAAAGCCGCTGTATTTTCCGTGTTGAGGTTTGAAATTACCGTCCAGATAATCCACTTCTATTTCTTCGTACCTTGTGCAGGCTCTGACCCCATCCAGTGAGAGGCAGCTTTCCTCCGTCCGATATTCGCTTGCCTTCTTTGTAATTATCGGATTAATCATGGCAAACTGAAAAGGTCCCGTCGCTACCACGATAATCGCTTTATTCACACCTATCATGTTTGCTGCCATGCCCACACATATTCCGCTGTTCGCCCTTAGTGTATCCAATAAATCCGTTACCACCTGCCGGTCTGCTTCTGTCGCCGGCTGTGCTTTCCGGGAAAATATTTTTGTTCCTTTTACTATTTTCTTAACCATAACTCCTGTCCCTGTCTGCAATAGTATTTCTTTCTAAAAAATGCATCTATGCAAATATGCCATTTTCTATTTCAGCAATTTTCTTATCTGCCCATCCGTCGCTATCGGATAAATTTCATGCATTTGCTCCACTATCTGCCGCCAAGACTCCTGCGGGGCGTCCTTATAGTGGGAAGTCACATAATCATAGCCGAACAGGTGCTCCGGTGAAGAATACACCGCCACATCCCAGCCGTATTCTGCGCCTTTTTTATTGACACGCTTCTTGAAGTCGCAGTTGCAAAGATATGTCTGCATCATAAGTCCGGTAACCGCACCTTCAAATCCCTTATAACCATCCTTGCCAAAACCTGCAAACTTCTTCAGTTCACTGGAAAATATTTCCGTGTCTTCGTTTCCCTCCATAAAATTTTCCATAATTCGTTTGTGCTTCAAAGGTGCTTTTCCGTCTTCATACAGAGCATCAAAATCATACCCGTCCCGCCGGTAGTTGGCAAACACCGGCAGCCATTTTTTAGATATAAAACCGGCTTTTTTATCGAAGAACTTACCGTATACGATGTCATGTTTTCCGGCTATAATCGCCCGCCATAGCCAGGGGTCTTTTTCCGGAATATCACACCACCAGTATTCCGGCGTCGTTCTTTCTTCCATGGAAAACCCCGGGATGTCATTCTTAAACAAGGGAAGAAATCCCACTTCATTGATGTATGCGATTGCTTCCTCTACCGTATGAATGCACTCCGGGTCATCCCATTTCACTCCATACATAATCCATTCGCCTGCTTCGTTACCCATTGCCTACTCCCATTTTCCATGCTGTTTCACTTTCAGAGAATCAATTTTCCATGCGTTTTAATTATAATACATTGTGCATGTATTTGAAATATTTTCTCCAAAATAATGCTGTGTACCGGTTAGCGTAATAAAAATCTGATCCATTAAGAAAGATCCATCTCCTCCACAAAGGCACTTTCTTTTCTGTTTTGCATTTCAGTGCCTACCCCTTGAAGATTTGTAGGCACTTTCTTTTCTGTTTTGCATTTCAGTGCCTACTTCTTGAAGATTTGTAGGCACTTTCTTTTCTGTTTTACATTTCAGTGCCTACCATCATGAATATCAGTGCCGTTGTTACGTATGCTTTGTAAATGTTTCAGCGTTAGATTACAGCATAAAACAGGGCTGCCGCCCAGCAAAAAATATTTGTCAGCGCAACAGCCCTTGATTTGTTACTTTCTTTATTTGTTACTTTCTTTATTTTTTCCTATGATTTAATCCCACTTCTCCACTGCCTTATTATAGTACTCCATCAGCACCGGTCTGGTAAGCCGGTTGATCTCCACGTCTTCCGCCATTTCGTCCTTTCCAAACAAAAAAAGAGCCGAAACATTTTCCGCGCTTAAGTACTTTGTCTCCACATCAAAGGTCAGCTCTTCCTTCAGTTCCTTCCGGCTTGCCATATTGAATCCCCAGTCGCCGAACGCCGGCACCTGCAGATGATACGGCTTTACATAAAATCCTTCGCTTTCGATGGTATGGTTGATGCACCAGAAAGCTTTTGTGGCATAGTAGGGGCTGGTGGACTGCACCACCATAACGCCGTCATCCTTCAGGTGGTTGCCGCACATCCGGTAAAAAATATTGGAGTACAACTTATTTAAGGACTCACTGTTCGGATCCGGCAGGTCCACAATAATCAGATCAAACATATCCTCCGACTTTTCCAGATATTCATAAGCATCCGTATTGATCACATGCAGTTTTTCCGATTGCAGGCTGTTACCGTTTATTTCCGTAATATTGGGATTGGTGGAACAGATGCGTATCATCTCGGCATCCAGATCCACAAGGGTAATGTCCTTTACCTCGTCATATTTGAGAACTTCCCGGACTGCCATGCCGTCTCCGCCTCCCAGAATGAGTACATCCTCTCTTTTAGAAAGTTCACTCATGGGAACATGCACCAGCGCTTCATGATAGCGGTATTCATCCGCCGTGGAAAACTGGCAGTTTCCGTCTATGTAAAGCCGCACGTCATCCCGGTGCTTCGTCATAACTATTTTCTGATACTGCGTCTGCTCCATATAGATAATGTGGTCTCTGTACAATCCGTCTTCAATACTGTCAGAAATATTATCCGCAAACAGGATACCCACTGCCATTCCTACAGCAAGGATACCCGCAATCACACGGTAAATCCGGATGTTTTCCACCCGCTCTCCAAAACGCCACAAAATCAGCATGGCTGCTATAATATTCAGAAGTCCGCACAGAAACGATGTGGCAAAGTATCCCAGCTGAGGCAGCAACAGCAGGGGAAATGCAATAGAACCCAAAAGACCTCCGATATAATCGAAGCTGAAAATGGAGGAAAGCGTAACCGACAGGTTATTTTCGTCCGCCTCAATAATCCTTGTCATAATGGGAATTTCCGCTCCTGCCAGTGTACCGATCAAGAGAATTTCCGCATACATGACGGCAGCATAATTGCTGATGTAAATATTGGAAAGAAAAAGCAGAAGGGAGCTTACGCCCCCAACCACACCGATACTTAGCTCAATTGTCACAAAAACATGAAACAGATTTTTCTTAAAATATTTGGAAATATAAGAACCAAAACCAAGCGCTGCCATATAAAGTCCGATGGTTATGGAATACTGCAGGGTACTGTTTCCCAAAAGATAGGAGCTTACCGCACTGATAATCAGTTCATAACACATGGAACAGCCTGATATAATCAAGGTTGTCAGCATTAAGAGTCTGTATTTTTTACTCATGTCATTTTCCTTCTTGTCTGCTTTACAACATCATATTTTCTCCGGTCATGGCGCAGATTGCCACATTTTCCGGTCATGGCGCATTTTACTGGATGACACCGCTTACGATAAAAGCAATGCCCAGAAAGATACCGAAAATCATAATACCGGCTGCCTCATTCTTTTCCTTCAGCGCCACATTAAAATTGAATTTCCGGTTTACCAGATCAACTAAAAAGTACGCAATGATAAATGCCGCAATGCCGACACCCGCAAAGGCTACGGTGTCCAGCACTCCCTGTAATAATTCTACTGCCTCGCCCACCGTATTGGAAATGATGGCAGAACGGATGACAAACCCGAGGCTGGCATAAATCCCCGCTGAAACCCAGCCTACCGCTTTATTCCCCTCCCGGATTTCCTGCGGAAAATCCACCGGAATAACCAGATCAATGATAAAATAGCCAAGCATCATCATGACAAGGCCGACCCCAAGATACACAATTGTTTCCAATGCTACTGTTAACATACTCTTTTCTCCTTTTAACTGTTGGCTGTTTTTAGTTACTGTTGGCTGTCTTTAGTTACTTTTAACTGTTTCTACTTTCCGCTGCTGATTCCTCCGCTTGAAGAATTCCGGCTGTTGATGCTCGACTGCCTTATGGAATTGGAATAGGAATCAAAGTAGCCGTTGCCGATATTATGTACGGTGGAGCCGTCATACATGGAATATGCCGATGGCGTGCTCTTGTAGGAGTTCGCATCCGAAGAATATCCCGAACTGTAATAATGACTCCGGTACCAGCTTGTATCTGCGCCGGTGCTTCTGTACGGGGAATTGTCCGAGGCATAATTGTACTTGCGGTTCGATATCTGTACATATACCACATTTTCTTCCGATTCCGGATGGTAAATCAGGCAGTATTCCTTCTTGGTAAGAATGGCTATTTCCGCATCTGCCTCATCATCCTTCTGGGTAACGGACACGGTATTACCGTCCACACCTTTGATGATGTCCTTTGCCACATCATCCGTAGTAGCATCCTTAAAATACTCGTACACCGTTGCCGTCTGGTTCGCATTTCCCGTAATGGATGTCTTATAATTATATTGACCTGCGGATTCCAGATACGTGGAAATCTTTTTGCTGTTGACCGCTATATTGGAAGACACTGTATTAAAAATAGGCGGTATAACCATAAACAGGAGCATAAGGGCAACGACAATCCCCAATCCCCGGGCACTGTTTTTCGGTTTTTCAAATCCGGTTACCACAATCTGCTCTTTTTCTACATATTCTCCCTTAGAGTATTCCGTTCCGTCACTCCACATCTCCACCGACAGGGTATGGTCTTCGGCTTCGTCTTCAAATTCCAGAAACGTTGCGCTCTCTCCCGGGTCCACATCCACATCTCCGCCGGAGCTTCTGACCACCTGTGTCCCTTCGTCCACCTTATGCCATTCCGGTCCGATTCTGCCTCCCACATCGTTTGCCGGCCATGACACCGAATATTCATTATAAAAATCATCACAGGAAAGCCATGCCTCTCCATTGCGTGTCCGCAGCCGGTACTCCGTCCAGAATTTGCCCGGATCCTGAGTGTTTTCATACCGGATAAAACCGATTACCTTTCCTGCCAGGCCATTGATGTTAAGCAATGTTCCAATCTGATAGCCCATTTTCTCCTTCCCCCTTTGCCTCTTCTTCTCTGATGTCTTTACTTCTTTTCCGTATCCGCCGCCTCTGCCGGGGTTCCCGGTTCCGGTGCAATCTCTCTTTGCACGGAACGCATCACGATTTTTTCCGCCCCGAACAGCGTCTTCAGTATTTCCGCAATTCCTGCCACCACTTCATCCGTACAGGAGAAGATATCCACTGCCGCATAACCGTATTCGGGCCATGTATGCACCGAAAAATGAGAGGTGGAAATTACCGCAAAATAAGTCACCCCTATGGGTTCAAATTTATGAATACATTCCTCCACGATATCCGCGCCCACATATTCTATTGCCCGGTGCGCTGCCCTCTTAATGGCTTCCGTATCGTTTATGATTTCCGAACAACCATATAAATCCGCAATCAGCTGTACAGCCATTTTCCCCGCCTTCCGTAATTGGTCTTCGATTCTTCCTTTGACGCTCCGCATTTGCTGCAATTTGCTGCATCGGAGCGATTGTATGCCCCACAGTATTCACACAGCCAGTCCGGCTCATTGGTCGTAAGCGCCTTTTCTTCCTCTGTCAGTGCTGCTGCCTCTATATCCTCCGGCAGGTAAAAGATTGTTTCCACGCCGCGGGCTCTTCCGCAGGAAGTGCATGCATCAAAGCGTGCTTTAATCCCTTTCTTTCCACAGTACGCACAGTCCCAGAGACCTTCAATCCTTGTTCCCATAACATTCCACCTTTTTCATGTAAACAAACATTTTTAACCATTATATCATATGTATTGTAGTATTTCCATTACAAACTACGCACGTTTTCAGAACCCTTCGTGCAAAAAAGGCAAAAAAATACCGTCTGCACGGCATTTGCCTGTTGCAGGCGGTATTTTCCCGGATATATTCTATTTTTCTGCCTTAATCAGGTTTTTATAAAACCGCACGGCTCCCGGCAGACAGTTGTACTCAATATTCTCATTCAGTCCGTGCATTCCCTTCATCTGCTCCGGTCCGTAAACCACCGGTGCAAAACGGATACAGCTCTTGCATACCGGCTGGTAGAACTGGGCATCGGTCGCTCCCGTCATCACATAAGGGCTTGCCGGAAGTCCCGGGAAAGTTGCCGCAATGGTCTGCTCCACAAGGCGGAACGCCTCTCCGTGAATGTCCACAGGCTCTGTGTAGTCGTTGGCATGCAGCACTTCGGTTTCCAGTCCGTGCTTTTCGGCTACCTTCCGGATAATCTCCAAGCTTTCCTTTTCTCCCTGATGGGGAATGAAACGCATATTGGCGCCCACATAGGCTTCCTGCGGCAATACATTATAGGCATCGGAGCCCTTCTGTACGGTAAACGCAATGGTTGTCTTTAACATGGCTCCCGCCTGTGCACTGATGGCCGGCAGAACGGCATTTAAGAGCGGGCGGAACAACCACAGATTACCGAATACCAGTTTCATTCCGAAGCCTGCATACGGAGACAGACGGGTAAACATGGCCGCCACCTCAGGCAGCATCTTTTTTTTGAACGGGGAATGAGTCTCTACTTCATTGACAAAAGCTGCCAGTCTGGCAATGGGAGTTCCCTTTACGGGAGTGCTTGCATGACCGCCGTTGCTTCTGGCAGTGAACTTTACATCACCCTTTCCCTTTTCAAAAACACCTACCATGGCAAAATTACCATGGATACCGCCGATGGGGTCCGTAATAATACCGCCGCCTTCATCGCATACTAAAAATAATTCAATACCTCTTTTTTGAAGCTCTGCCACAATCTTTGGCGCACCGTCCCCGCCCCACTCTTCTGTGCAGGAGGATGCCAGATACACATCGGTAGGCGGTACAAAACCTTCCGACAGCAGCTCTTCCACGGCCTGGAAGAATGCCATGACCGAAGCCTTGGTGTCGGAGGTTCCTCTGCCCCACACCTTACCGTCCGCAATATCTCCGGAAAAAGGCTCATGCACCCACTCCCCTTCCGCAGGAACCACATCCTGATGGCTCATCAGAAGAATGGGCTTCTGTGAAGACTTTCCTTTCCAGTAAAAAAGCAGATTTCCGTCAATTTCCGTTTTTTCCAGTTTTTTATGCACAAGGGGAAACAGCTCCTCCAGGACCTTGTGGAAGCCCAGAAACTTTTCCACCTCCGCCACATTGGCATGGGATGTGGTATCGTACTGCACCATTTTAGAAAGTTTACGTGCCAGCGCCAGGGACTCTTCCTCGGACTCTTTTGCTACATAGGTCGATGTTTTCGACGGCATCAGAAGTGTCCTTATGACCGCAATGAGCAGAAGCAGCAGAATGAGTGCAAGCACTGCAAGAAGTATAAAACCAATGTATTTCATATCTGACCTCTTTCCTTAAGATTCTTTGATATTCCCGGTCTTACTTCCTGCCGCATTCTTCTTTTTAAACAGCAGGTAGGCAACACCGATGGCAATGGCTCCGGAAGGAATAATCATAAAACTGGTGGAACCTGTCAGGGAAGGCACCAGAATAAACAACAGACTCATAACCACTAACGGCAGGGCTGCTATCTTCATATTTTTACGATAGTACTTGTATGCCATGGCGCCAAACAGCGCCGGAACCACGTTTTCAAATGCCGGCTGCAGAACCTCACTCTGTAAAATGGGCTGCAGGGGAACCATCAGAAGTACGCCGATTGCCAGCACCAGTATGGTAACCAGGGAGGAAGTGGCAATGGAAATCGTGGAAATGATTTCATTTTCCGGAGTTCCGGTCTTTGCCCCCACCATATCCCTGGCATTGACGGCACAGGGGATTTTCATATTGATGAGGTTGCCGGTGATAAATGCCAGATAACCACCTCCCGCTCCCAGCATAGGTGTATAAATTAAAAATTCTGCAATACTGCTGACCAGCCATACCAGTCCTACGGAAAGAAATCCCTTTCCTACCGCCCCAAGATCCGGATAGGCTCCCAGCATCCCGCCTATCAGAAAAGGCGCTCCTACCAGCATGATCAGTGTGACAATGCTGACGATTCTGCCGATCACATGGGTCTTTCTTGTATAACTGTCCCAGACAGCTGTTTTCTTATCTTCTTCCATTTTGTAATCCTTTCTGTCATATCCTAATCCGAATATTTTCCTGTCGGGCATGCTTTCCCGTCAGGCACGCTTTCCTTTCAGGCAGCATTTCCCGCCAGGCAGCGCCCTACAGCAGTCCCGCCAGAACAGCCGCCAGCATACCGGCAATCATGCTTCCGGCAATGGAAAAGCTGTCTACCCAGGCCTGTTTCTTTTTCTCTATCAGATAAACAAAGCCCGCCATGACAAGCGCCGATACCGCCAGCACAATCAACGGAATATAGTCCCCGTTAAAGGTAAACAGACCGTTTTCCGATACAAAACCGCCAATGTATCTTCCCATATAAGTACTTACCAGTCCGATAAACATGGCTGTCATTGCCATGTCCCCGAAACCGGGCTTACCGCTCTTTTTGTCCGCCGTCAGCTTCTTTGTGTATTTTTTATTTAAGAATACTGACATAACCATTCCCCAGATAATGCAGATGCTCATCAGGAGCGCAATGGTGGAGAATGCCCCCGGTGTCATTTCCGCAGCCGAAAGGGTACTCAGTCCCACCTGCTCCGCCGCTGCCTGGGCCACCTGGGTTTCATAGTGCAGGGCGCCGATTACGGACAGGCGCAGCCAGGGCCAGGGAGTTCCCAAACTTCCCGACAGCGCAATGACTCCCAGCAAAATTCCCACACTGGGCAGCAGGGAAAACGTGGCGCTGGAAATAATCGTACGCTTCATTTTCGTGGTATCCATGCCGATGGCCTTGCCGGTGCGGTAAGCTCTCACTAAGAAAATAACACATACCACTGCCACGAAAGCAATGATTCCGCCGCAGATTGCATACATTGGCACACTGTTTAACTGATTTAAGATTGACATACGACTACTCCACCTTCTTTTACCGTAATATTCATATCGTCCTTCACATAGGCAAGAAACTCTTCCCCGAGACTGTCGATGACAGGCATCTTGCTGTTCTCCAGCCATACATCCGCTAAAATAGCGCCGGCTGCAGCCAGGGAATCAATGGGTTCGGAAAACAGCATGCAGGCCGGCTGTCTGCCCATGGAACAGGCGCAGTACAGTACCAGTCCACCCGTGGTGGAGCCGATGGTAGCCGGCAGGCACAACGCCTTTCCCGCCATCTGCTTGCCGTAAAGGTCCGGGTTGTTCTGGTCGCCGCAGGTTGCTTTTTTATCTCCAAACTGTAATGCCTTCTGGAAGGATGCCAGTGTATTGAGTCCTCCGTGGGACACTAGGGCTTTTGCTTCCACAGTCCCTTCCGCTATCACTCTGCCTTTAAATTCTTTCATCTTTCTGCTCCTCCCTTCGTAATCTGCTCTAAAATTTCTTCATCCGTATAATATCTTGCGCTGGTATAGGTTCTCAATTTATTGCTGGAAGTGATGACAGGCATCTTTCCGCTGAGAGGATTGTTCATGTACATGAGAGGGCATATGTAGGAAGTGATGACACCGGTCTTTTTTAAGACTGCCGCATAGGGCGTTTCCTCAAATTTCTTAAGAACCGCCGGTGCTGCCGTAAAGACGGCCGGAATACAAACTTTGGTCTTTCCGGCTTCTTTTAAGCCCTGCTCCACTTTTTTCGTCCAGTCAATCAGCTGGTTTAAGCTCATATGCGGGCATCCCATAAAGCACAGCTTCGGGGTGGCATCCTTCTTTTTCCAGATGACCGGATAACTGTCATAAACCCGCTGCAGCTCCGCATCGTCCACCACATAGACTTTTGCTCCCTCTGCCACAAGGTCTTTTCCGTATTTCACTGCCTCCGGGGTAATGTTTTCCACATGATATAAACCTACCGCACCGTTAGACGCTGTTGCGGCGCCGAAATCCTTCAGATAGGTCTTTGCCGCTTCATCCAGTTCTCCGCCAAGCCACTTGTCCAGCCCCTCTATATAGGGTACGTCAGCCATAACCTTCATACCGATGGCAGAGCCGAGCAGCTGCGCCTCCGGTTTCTTTGTGGTCTCAATTTTTACCACCCAGGTTGCTTTTCTGCCTTCGTCCGTAAGCAGACCGAACCGGGGCACATAGCCTGCAACCGACCCCATAAGGTCAATAATGCCGGAATTCCGGTTGCATCTTGCCCCCAGAACAGAGTTGGCATAAACAACCGCCGAAGACTCTGACCAGGAAAGCACCTCGCCCATTGCCGGTGTGTTGCCTACTTCGTCCATGTAACAGGTACAGGTATAGGCATCTTTATCCATGATTCCTATCTGTTCCAGCTGCTTTTCATAGTCCTCCTGCTTGGAATACATGAAATTCTTAAAAACAAAATTCTGTAAAAAAGAGCTTGGCACGTTGGGATCAAGCGGTCTCGGGTCTGCGGAAAACTTCTGTTTGGACACATTTCCGGACTCTATGAGCTTATCCATCAGCTCATAAACCGGCGCCAGCGCCTTCAGTCCGAAGGAGGTAACCAGGTGATTGTATTTACTCGTTACGGGCACCATGGCATCGGCGCCGAAGACTTCTCCGTACCGCACCAGTGTCTGCATTACCTTTGCCAGGACATCGCCCTGTTTTCCATCTAAAATATCCTGTTGTTCTTTTGTTAAATTCATTTGTGTCCCTCCCATCAGATTTTCATGGCTACTTCATAAGCACGCCATACCACGGTTCTCAGGTTGCCGACACCGTTGCAGTCACCAACCAGGTAAGTCCTGCTGCCGGCCTGCGTAAGCGGATTCGGAATATAACCGGCGGAGCTGATTACACTGTCGCAGGAAATCGTCAGCTCTTTTCCCTCTGCATCCTTACATACAATGCTGCCATCCTTTACTTCCTGTAAGGTAGTTTCCAGGTACACCGGTACATTATGCAATGCAAACCATTCTCTTAAATAGGAGCTGTTTGCCAGGCAGACACCGGTCTGTGCGATCAAGTCATCCTTCATTTCCACAATGACGGGCTTTTTCCCCTGCAGCGCCAGTTCATAAGCAATCTCGCAACCGGTAAGACCGCCGCCGATGACTGCCACCGTTTCTCCTACCGGGGTGCCGGTCAGATACTCGCAGGCCTCTACCATCTTTTCGTGACCGGGCACTCTTTTCAGTACACGGGGAACGGAACCTGTGGCAACAATCACCGGGCTTCCCGCAAACTGCTCTGTATTTTCTACTTTTTCATTGTAATGAATTTCCACATTCAGATCTTTCATCTGCTTGCGATACCAGGTCAGCAGATCTCTCAGCTTACCCTTGTAGCTTTCTGCGCTGGCTGCCACAAACGTACCGCCCAGATGATCCGTCTGCTCATGAATCACCGGTTCATGTCCGCGCAGCTTCAATACTCTGGCCGCTTCCATACCGCCGATACCACCGCCGATAATATGTACCTTTTTCGGGTTGCCGGTCTTGATAATCCGGTGCTTTTCCCACTGCATGGTCTCCGCATTCACGGCACAGCGCGCCAGGTGCAGGGAATCAGACAATGCCTGGTCGTTGGGCACGCCCTTGTAGTGGCACATGTTAAAGCAGCCGTTATGACATAAAATACAGGGACGGATATCGTCTTCTCTCTCTTCCATCAGCTTGGTTACCCATTCCTGGTCTGCCAGAAACTGTCTGGCGAATCCGGCGCCGTCGATTCTGCCGTCCTTTACCGCTTCTGCCGCAGTCTCGGGATCCATACGACCCGCACATACCACAGGGATATCCACAAACTTACGGATATGCGCCACATCCTCCAGGTTGCAGTTTTCCGGCATATAAATGGGCGGATGTGCCCAGTACCAGGCATCATAAGTACCGTTGTCGCAGTTTAACATGTCGTATCCGGCATCCTGCAGATACCTGGCGGCCTTTTCGGATTCTGCCATATTGCGTCCGACTTCCACATATTCTTCGCCGGGAAGCGCACCCTCACGGAAGCCCTTGGTCTTTGACTCTACACTGTAACGAAGGGATACCGGGAAATCCTGTCCGCATACCTTCTTGATTTCTTTTACGATTTCCACCGCAAAGCGATACCGGTTCTCAAAGGAGCCGCCGTACTCATCGGTACGTTTGTTGACATATTTTAAGGTAAACTGATCCAGCAAATAGCCTTCATGCACGGCATGGATTTCCACACCGTCCACACCTGCATCCTTAAGCAGCTTTGCTGTCTTGCCAAATGCTGAAATAAATTCCTGAATCTCTTCCACCGTCATCTCCCGGGAAGGCACCTTGTCCGACCAGCGGTTCGGAGACGGGCTGGGCGCTGCCGTAATCTTGTCAAGATCCATAACGGGCTTGGATAAAACACGCAGCACCTTGTTGGTATACAGGGTTTCCATCATCTTACTGATGGTAAAGGAACGCCCGAAGCCTGCCGTCAGCTGTACAAACAGCTTGGCTCCCGTCTTATGGAATTCCGGCATCCAATCTGCCAGATCCTCATACATCTTTTTATTTTTGTACAACCAGCTTCCGAACATGGGGTTGTACACCGGCTGACAGCCCGGCAGCACCAGGCCGCAATTGTTCTTTGCTACCTCCAGGATAAATTTAGCGCCATCTTTGTCAAAATGGTTTTTTTCCATCCAGCCCAAAAGGTTGGTTCCTCCCATGGATGTCAGTACAATGCGGTTCTTGATTTCGCAATTTCCGATTTTCCACGGTGTAAACAGTGGTTCTAACTGTCGTCTCATGATAGCTCCTCCTTTGTTTTCCTACATTCTCTCTTGTTCTCGTATCCCATTACACAAGCTCATTATACCATTCTTTGGGAATTTAGGATATGGGGGATTTTTACTTCTACAAAAAAGGCACTTGCAAATAATGCAAGTGCCCCAGACCGTAGACAAAGTGGCTCTTGGATTCACATCCCAGAGCCATTTTTCTTTTATCAAATGAATTGTGTTCAAAATATAAATCTTGCTGTTTTTTCTCCCCTCCGGCAATCCCCATTTTGCCTTTATCTTTGCTAACTTTTTCAAATTCATACACGCAAATGTAAGCCCGACCTTCATTTCCATCCGGGCTTTTCCATACATCTGTGTATAACGAAAACCATGATTCTCCTTTGCACTTCCAAAGAGTCTTTCTATGGTTTCTTTTCTTTTCGCATATAAATCTTTCATTCCCAATGTCTGACGGATGTCTTCGCAGATTTCCATGTATGGCTCCCATATATGACGGGTTACGGTTTTTACATGATCCCTGCTCTCGGTACACTGTGAAAGATACGGGTATTGTGCACAGACTGCTCCGCAGCTTTTATACTCCCTGTATCCGTCCCTGTTTGTTGTACGATATGTCATCACCTGATTGCCCGGACAGATATAGCAGTCATAATACTCATCATATACATACTCATATTTCTTGAAGAATCCATCCTTGGTCATTGGCCTTTTGTAAGGTAAGAGAGGTTTGATCCCATCATCTATCAATAGTTTTGCAATCGCTGGAGTTTTATATCCTGCATCTGCAATCAGTGTTTCTATACCGATATCTTTAATCTTATCATACAGCCCCTTAAAAGTTCTGCTGTCATGCTGATTCCCCGGATTGATTGTATAACCAAGTATCCAGCCATTTTTATCACAGGCTGTTTCTATTGCGTAAGCAAATACGTTCTTGTGCTCCCCTTTGCGAAACCATCCGCTTTCAGAATCCGTAGTGCTGCACTTTATTGTTTTTGTATCTTTTGGGATGTCATCTGTGAATTCTTTAGAATCACCTCCGACAGACGGTGTATTGTCGTTATCATCATCCTTGTCATCCTTTTCTTTCAGAGGTTTCTTCCCATGCGCCTCCCTGTCTTCATTGATTTCCTTTTTTAAGAGTTCCACATAGAACAGGGCTTCTTCGTGGGCAATGCGTTTCTGCATCTTTTTGTTGTTGGCTCTTGCCTTTACATGAGTGGCATCAACAAAAACCTCAGTAGGATCAACAAGCTTAAATTTATAGCACTCCATCAGGATATGGGAAAATATCTGCTCAAAAAGATCAGTATCCTTAAAGCGTCTGGTATAGTTTTTTCCGAACGTAGAAAAATGGGGCACCTTATCCATCATATCCAGACCAAGAAACCATCGGTAGGCAACATTTACCTCGATTTCTTTGCAGGTCTGCCGCATACTTTTGTTCCCATAAAGATACTGGATAAAAGGAATCTTAATCAGCATCACGGGATCCATACTGGGGCGGCCATTGTCCTGCGAATATTTTTCGACTACAAGGTCATAAATGAAGTTCCAGTCGATTGCCTTATCTATGATTCGGAGAAGGTGATCCTGTGGAACCATGTCATCCATACAAAGAAACTGCACTTGTTCTCTTTTTTTATCTGCATTCTGGGTCATCATAAGTAGAAGTACCTGCCGTGATTTGATACTTCTATTATACCAGAAAAGTGCCGGAAAGTCCGCATAAATACCGAACTTTCTGGCACTTGGCAAAGAAAAAGGGGCTGTCGCACTAAGTAATTAGTGCGCAGCTCCTTTTTTTATTCAAAAAATCAACAGCCAGGCTTCGAAAAGTCCGGCTGTTGGTGTAAAATTAATGTATGACCAAACACATTAACTTACATAAAAATTATAGCTTAAATCAAAGCGGATATCAATTAAAACTTCCGCTAAATATTGATACAATTATTCCTGAAGACGATTCTGTGCGTTTGCTAAGTCAGTTTGTGGAGGCTATGGATTTGACTGACCTGTATTCTACTTATGAAAGAATAAATTCAATATCGCCAAGAACTCTTCTTAAGATTGTTCTCTATTCTTACATGAATGGAGATTATTCATCACGTTCCATGGAGTTGAACTGCAAGAGGGACATCAATTTCATGTTTCTTCTTGAAGGTGCACCTGCTCCGGATCATGCAACATTTGCACGGTTTAGAAGTATTCATTTTGCTCCCTGCTCTAAGCGGATTCTTGCAGAAATGTCAAATACACTTTTTGACCTTGGTGAAATTTCAGGCGAGACCATTTTTATTGACGGTACAAAAATTGAAGCCAGTGCAAACAAATATACTTTTGTCTGGAAGAAAGCAGTAACGAAAAATCAGGAAAAACTCCTCATAAAACTTGCTGATTTTGTCGCTGAGTGTGAACAACTTTATGACATAAAGATTGTTTATGGCAGTACTATAAAAATGAAGCACGTAAAGAAGCTTCGTAAAAAACTTTACACTCTGAAAGAAAGCGAAAATGTCGTTTTTGTCCATGGTATAGGCAAAAGAAAAACGCCGCTTCAAAAGTGCATTGAAACCCTTGAGGACTATTCGTCCAGACTCAAAGAATACAATCAGAAAATACATATCTGTGGAGAATGGAACAGTTATTCCAAAACTGACCGTGATGCCACGTTTATGAGAATGAAAGAAGATGCCATGGGAAATGGACAGTTAAAACCGGCGTACAATCTCCAGCACGGTTTGGATTCTGAATATATCACATGGCTTACCATCGGACCGCAGCCCACTGATACAACAACCCTGATACCATTTTTAAAAGATGCAGAAAATCATCTTAAATTTAAGTACAAAAAAATAACTGCGGATGCAGGGTATGAAAGTGAGGAAAACTATCAGTTTCTTGAAAGCAATGGACAGATTTCTTATATAAAACCGGCCAACTATGAAATTTCAAAAACACGTAAATACAGGAATGACATAGGAAAGATTGAAAACATGGAGTATGATGAAGAAGCGGATGTTTACACCTGCAGAAATGATAAAAAGCTGAAAGTTCATAACATCAGGCACTCCATAAGCAAAACCGGTTACGTGAGTGAAAAGACGATTTATAAATATGAGAACTGCGATGCGTGTCCATACAAAAAGGAATGTATCAAAGGCAATAACTGTAAAATACCTTTGGATGAAAGAACAAAAACGCTTCAGGTTGCCAAAACATTTTTGAAATACAGACAGGAAGATTTGGAACGGATTCTATCAGAAGAAGGAATTCTTTTTCGAACAAACCGGAGCATTCAGGCAGAAGGTTCCTTTGGGGATTTGAAACAGGATATGCAGTTTAGAAGATACTTAAGCAAAGGAACAACAAATGTTCTTGCAGAAAGTACGTTACTGGCAATGGCAAGGAATATAAATAAACTACATAACAAGATTCAAAAAGACAGGACTGGAAATCATTTGTTTCCTCTGAAAAGTGCCTGATTTTTAGCTTATTAAAATAGATATTCAAAGCCAGTCAAGACGGCTTATTAAAGTATGCCTTTTTTTGAAAATGGGAGAATAAATCGGAAAATTTTCTTGAAATAAAGAATAAAAACAGCAAAAAGAAGCTGCCGCTTCACGAAATTTTATTCGTTAAAGCGACAGCCCCTACACAACTTCGGGATGCTCCCAACCACCCCTCTATTTTATTACTGTTTAATAATCCAATAGCCACTTTTGCTTGAACCCTCATACTCTATTAAGCCAATATCTTTCAATTTATTTATTGAACGCTTAACCGTGCTTAACGAAACCTTCATCTGACTTGCCATTTCGTCTCGTGTCACATGCCCATCCAGTCGAATCAAATTCAAAATAGCTTCTTCCAAAGCACCTAGTCTTTGAGGTTCACTTTGGGGTTCATTTTGGGGTTCATTTTGAAGGTCAACTTGTTCTACTAAGAAATCAGGATGAATTAGTATCTCAACGGTAACTGCTCTTCTTTCGTCATCTGTTTCAAATGTCGCTTAATAAACTTTTTGCAGTTCTTAGAATAAATGCCTATAGAACGATACTCGTCTTCTCTATAAAACAATTTCTCACTTGCTGCACGCAGTGAAATATCCCAACTCTTTAAGTTTTGGTCCAAAATAATAAGCCAATCTGCTTTATTTAACATTAAGTCATAGGTATCCCTTTTAATTGGTGTATTAAAAATACTGCTTGTGTGACTAAAGCTTGACGGATGCTCGTTTAACTTTTCTACAATACTTCCATAGGTAGAAAATACATCTCCTTCATTAGCTGGTCTAATCTCCACCACCTCATCAACAGGATTATATTTATAAACCTTAGGTATACATAGCGGATGAATGTGTATCAGCTTATCATTCTTGACAACCTCTGTTCTTACTTCATTTGGATCAAAGATAATCATTATATGTTGGTCGTCCTTCATATCCGAAAGGATTCTGGAATACACCTGTTTTTTACTACCAATTTTCAGTCGGAAATTTAAGCTTCTTTTGCCTTTTACCTGCCCTAGCATTCCGTCATTGATAGAGTCATCGTTAATCTCAATCCAGTCATTTGTTGCTTCCTTTGTTCTATAAATAGAAACATCTATTCCAGATATATTAAATTCCCTATCATTATTAAGCTTTTTTAGCATCGACACCATAAGTTCAACTGACGGTGGATCAATAATGCTAATTTTAAGCATCATACCTGCATGTGGATACAAGCACAGATAACGGGTGATACTCTGTTTTAACGCATCTATTCCACTTTCACTTTGATTGATTTGTTTATTAGTCGAATAAATGGGTATATTCCCAATTCTGCCCGTCAAAGGCAAAAATTCTCCTCCGCTTCTGTGAACAGTTGCAGGCAGTAACATAACGGATAAAGGGTCCGGAATATCATCCGCTTTTCTAATAATAAAATTTTTATCATTATCAGAAAGACTACCTTCTTCTGTACTCTCTACTCCTTTACTGTCCAATATTTCATCAGCTAATTTAATATATTTCCAAAGAAATAATGGATTTAGCGGAGTTGGCATAGCATGAAAATTATTTTCGCCTTCTACAAATACATTGTCCATGGAAATAATAGTGTTTACAATTTCCTTTGCATTTGAAGGTGCTATTTGCCAAATCTTTGAAAAATCACTATTTATTGAAATAAGGAGCTTCTCATATGCTACCAAATATTCTGTAAATGCTTCCTTATCTGCCAGAACAGGAAACATAGGTGCATCCTGAAGTCTCAATCTATATTTATTAATTTTCTTACGTGCATCGAGATAATTCCTTAAAGCTTGAGAAATGCTTTCCCCATCTGCCACTAAATCCCCGATTTTGCGAAGGCTTTCCCAAACTCTATCCAACAGATTTTCTGTAAATGGCAAATACTCATACTTATCAATATCTGCTATTGCTTCATCTGGAGATTGAACATCGGCATAAATAATTCCACCGTAATCTGTTTCATCCGTCAGCTCTGTTGCGATACGCTCTGTAACGGGCTCCGCTTTAATCTGCATTTTTGTTCCATCTACTTCTATATCAACTCTCTCACGCTTTTCATTATTGCTTCTATTATCAACCTTTTGCTCAAGCTGAGCTAATACATCATGAATCTGTTGTGCGTTTCCTTCAAAAATCATTTGTGATGCCATAGATGTAGGATTAATGGTATTGGTTTTGTTCTTTGGCTTCGGTGGATTGCCTGGCTTCTTTTTTACCGCCTTTAAACATTCTTCAACCTCACTAAACTCCATTTGATTCAATAATTGCAAATCTTTTTTAGCATAATACTGCAAAATCAATCTCGGAACAGACTTGTTTCCTTCTCCGTTAGCATAATAGTTCGTTATACTCTGCCTTTCTGCCTGCTCAAGGTTCCCGATTCTTTCAACAAGTCTATGGTTCTTCTTTATTCTTGATACAATATCTTCTGTCGAAGGATTACCAGCATCAAGAGCATTATCCCTAAGCAGTCCCAGCTTATAATAGGAATCCTTAATTTTATTTGGTAAATCCTCTAATGGGGCATACATTAGCTCCTGCAAATATTCTAAAACTCTCTCAAAGCCCAAAACATCTCTTATAGATTTTCTTTTTAAGGCATGCCTGCTGGTAATGGATAGCTCAGATCTTTGCACTTCTTGAATGCTCTCAAGAAGTCATTAACACCAGACTTGATGAAACCAGCCTGACGAGCTATTTCGCTACCGGACATTGATAGTGCGTAGTGTTTGATAATGATGTCCTTGTAATCCAACTGCATACATTATCCTCCTTAAAATGATGTATTCACCATCCCTGGGATGGCTACTATCATTATAAGGATTAGATTACACAGACTGGTAGCAATTCGGCTGTTCAAAAACGGAATGCGACCGTTTTGCTCCGCAAATCCGGCCGTTTAGCTTCGCAATATGCAAGCATCGCTGACCGCCACCACCGGAATCCCCGATTTCCCACATATATCAATGATCCTTATATTCGCCGACTCATATTTTTCAAACGGAAGCATTTCCACATAGTCAAACAGGGATAACGCTTCGTTCAGGTTTTCTGTTGTTTCTTCATTCATAAGCATTTTGTAGATTTTTCCGCTTTCTACGCCGGAGCCTAAGAGCAGTCCCTCTCTGTGCTTAAGTAATTCCCTTAGTTCATATACCGGAAAATCCTCTGCGCTTGCATTGTCAGATATCAGTCCATACAAATTTTTCAGACCGGTATCATTCCTTACCAGAACACTGATACTGTATGTATCGCCTTCTTCGTCTACCACCGGCATTTCCATCCCGAAAATCGCACGCGTTGTATATTTTCTGTATTTTCGAACCATTTCCATCTCCGTAAAGCAGAAAATGTTGGACGTATTGGTGATGGCTACCGCCGGAATATTCTGTTCGCTTAACTGTTTCATAATTTCACCGACATACACAGTGGAGTCTCCGCCCTCCTTACTGTGAATGTGCAGTTCTATTCTTTCCTCCAAATCCATATCCTTGCTCCTTTATCCATTGGTTTTACATTTATGCTTGGAAACAATATTGCTGTTACTTTGTCCGAACAATCTCATTATAGCCCGGGACAGAAAAAAATCGGATAGCTTATTTTCTATATTTCCCAACTGCCTTTACTTGGATGCTGAACAACATATCGCAATGGCAATCAGAAGACCCGATTCTCCCCTTATGAAACAAGGATACTAAAAGTCATGTTCCATAAATGACTCTTTTGCAATCGTGTCCCGGCAGCAAAAAATCCCCACCATACATTGCTGTATAGCAGGGATTTTACCATCTTCTTTTTTCCTATCTCTTCTGTAACAAACTTGCTTTTTCGCACAAGTCTTCCACATATTTTTTCTTTGGGATCTCTTCTAACCATTCTTTGGGTATTGCATCTATACCATAATACAGTCCGGCAAGTCCACCGGCAACAGCCGCCACGGTATCTGTATCATCTCCCATATTCACGACTTTCAATAAACACTCTCTTAGAGAATCCGTGGTAATCAGGCACCATACCGCTGCTTCGATGGTTTCAATCACATAACCGCCGCTTCTCATATCCTCTTCCAAAGTCTGTTGAAGTTCCTCCAGCCGGAACAGCCTTGTAAAATGTTTCATTTCATAATAATTTTCCCTGTTCCCGCCATAATACTTTAACCCGTTATCAATACCTGTTTGCAAAATGTCCTTCAATGACGATTTATCCCCAAAATGAAGTATCGCATCAACCATTGCATAATATAATCCACATGCTATTTTGCTTCTTGGATGATTATGCGTTAATCCGGACACTTTATGAATCAGTTCCATCTTTTCCTCTTCCGAATTCTCCTGACTCAATGCCAAAAATATACACGCCGGAAGGATCCTCATCAAGGAGCCGTTACCGTTGGAATTTTCGTCCGTACATCCGCAGGTGGCAATATTCTTATCCTTTATATAACGGTAGATGGCTTCCGTGCAGGTATTCCCCTGGTCAAAAGCTTCTCCATACTGTGTATATTCTCCTTCCAGCTCCCACTTACAGAAACATTCCATAATGTCCGTCAAATCGATTCCCTTATTTTTCACAATGCTGTCAAGAGTGGCAAGCGCCATGCTTCCGTCGTCCGACCATGTCCCTGCAGGCATATCATATACGCCGCCGGATTCCATCCCCTTCACCGGTCCGTTTTCCCTTGAGATAATTTCTTCTTTTTCCATAAATTGTACCGGAACGCCTAACGCGTCCCCTACAATAAGTCCCATCATGCCATCAAGCCATTTATTCATCATATGATTTGTAAACACTGCCGTCCTTGTACGGCAATTCCCCTTTCCATGGCCAGTAACTCCTGATGTCTGCTATATTCTTCTCCGCATTTCCAGATAGCCTTGTCCTCAAAGTGCTTACCGGTGTTTTCATTTGATATTTCAAAGAAAACCCTGAGCATATCCATATTCAAAGTTTTTCCGAAACGTCTCGGTCTTGTAAACAAAGATACCAAGGGCTTGCGGTCCAGAAAATCCCTGATCAGCAGGGTCTTATCTACATAATAATATTCCGACTGGACACGCACGTAATCTGAAATTCCGATTGGTAATGGCTTTTTTTCTTCATTATCACGTTTCTTTACATATTTTCCGGAAGAAACCCTGCCGTCAACGGGCTTTTTAGCATCATCCGGAATTGCCCAGCTTTTTCCGACCTTCGTTGCTCCCGGGATTTTCCCCTCATTGCAAAATTTTGTAACGCTTCTCTCCGTAACATTCCAGATAAGTACCATTTCTTTACACGTTTTCACCAAATCATCTCCTATCGTCCGTACCACTCTTTTCCATTATTATCTGCAAAATTCGGAACGATATCAACATAAATTTGATTTCGTTCCGAATGATGTTTGTTGATGTGGAAATTGTTTGCTGTGCTTTCGATATAAAAAGAGACTGAACAAGTACATAAAGTAAGCCTTTTTTGTACTACCACAAAGTGTGATAATCGGATAATTATTAATCATATTAATCTCTCATCTAAAAAAACTGGCATGTATTCATCCCAAACCCATGTATCTTCATATATACACTGATACATCGCAGCTTGCCATGAATTTTTTCTCTGCTCACGTTCTGTATCACAATAATCCTTAATTGTATCTCTTAAAAAATCAATATCCTTGACTCTCTTATATAGCTTCTTAATTATTGATAATACAGTATTAATCTCTGCAGCTGACAACGCTCTATACAAATCATAGAGTTTATATACTTTTAAATGATTCTTTGCGCGTAGGTATTTAACATTATCCCATGAGTCCGGTTTTCTAACCTCAAAATCGAATCCAAAAGGGCTTCCCGCCTCTCGATTGATTTGCGCGTACATCCATACTTCATCATCAAAGTCATCGAAATATGGATGTATAGTCTCTTCAACTCTTCTACTTGCTAACCCTGTAGTCTTCTTTTTATTACATGCGCTACATTCTGGAACCAAGTTTTCTACAGTTACCGCATATCTATAAAAAAAAGCTTTGGGCAAATAATGATCTAAGGTATCGGCTTCATAATATCCGCATATCGGACACTTGCCATAAGGCGCTGCAGCTTTAATTTTATCGTAATAAGGTTTTCCCTTCGCAGATTTTACAAGGCGTTCATCATATAAGAAAACCATATCACCTTTTGTTGCACCGCCATTTATTTCAGAATTCTGCTCTTCTGCACTTAATCCCCCTATTTCTGCTACCGTTTTGTAATGCCCTGCATAATCCAACAAGGACTGCTTACTATTTTCTATTCTTGTTTTTCTTTCTCTTGTTTCAACGTCTTTAACTTGTATGCCATCTATACAATCATTTAGCAGTTCTTCTTGATTAATATCTGGAATGCTAATCATCACTTCTCATCCTTTCAAAAATGTAAGCCTTCAGTAAAGATTGAGCTTCCTTTCCCAGTTCATTATCAAATTCTTCAAGTGCTTCTTCGTAATCATCTGTTTTATATGACTCATCTTGTAGCATTTTGTGAAAACCCGAATTTAGAACCTCAAATCCAAATATCTCTTCCGTCAGTTCTCCAAGATTTTCACCAAACGTTTGAATAGAAGGCCTTTCGGCTACAAATTCTGTATTTACCCTTCTTATCATCCATACGCATTTTTGAGGAATTTCCTGAACTATAACTGGGGAATGAGTAGCTATTATCCCTACTCCGTTTCTATAAATCAGTAACTTTGATAAAGCGCGTATAAAAGCTGATACAAGTGGTGGATGCAGATGTTCTTCGGGCTCATCAAGTATTACAAGTGTCTTCTCTTCCACGAGTTCAACTAACTTTGTCAATGTCAGAAGAATTACTTTGTGTCCTGAGCTGAGCCGCTTATATTGTTCTTTTATCCTTATGCTAAAGTCTTTTTTTCTCTCTTCATTGTTAGCACCAGATATCTTACTATCAGCCTCTATCCATGCCTTTATATTTAGCTCTGCAAAGGTCATATCAGAACTCAAAATATCAATTATCTCATTCCATATTTTCTTTCTAGAATCATTGTCTCTGTAATATCTCTCTTCAGAGAAATTCGTGTAACGCAATAATCCTTAACAGCTTCATAAATATCTGTATTAAATGCAATATCATTTAATGCTTTTAATACTCTTTCCCTTATATCGGGTTGTAAGTTATCTTTTAATTCAAGATAGTAATCCTCTGATGCGCCTAATGAATAAAATTCCTCACTTAATTCAGAGAATTGAGATGGTAACGATGCTCGCCGCTCTGTCTGACCTTTTTCTGCTATTTTTACATAACCTATTCTTGTCTGTTTACTATCTTCATCAACATAATATGCTATATATTGAGTCGAATACTGAAACCAGTCATCCCATCCATCATTTAATAAATAAAACGTGTTTTTGCGAAATCCAACCTTGTCGTCAACAACAAATAGTAACTCATTCATTTACTATTCCCCCCCTAACGCTTTAAACACAGCATCTTCTACGCTCTGATAGAACACCAAACTAAAACTACTCATAAACTCAGCTGGAACTGTTCCAAGATCTGCAGCTGATGTCTGTGGTAATAATACTTTTTTTGCACCACTATCAAGGCATACTTGCAATGTACTTGCCAAATTGTCTGCCTTCATGATAGTTCCGCCAATACTAAAATCTCCAATAACTACCATAGAACTCCGAACCGGTCTTCCGAGTCCGATAGAACATAGTGCAATAAGGGTAGGAAGAGCCAGTTTGTGAGTCATACCTATCATCCTGTTCCTGTAATCTCATGAAGAAAACATTCAGATCCATCCTTCCGTAAGACAAATCTTGTTCTCTATACTTTGCACCAATTACTGTAATCATGAAATCCCATACCAAACGATATTGTTTCATCATGGCATATAAGCACGCTTGCTTCGAAACTTCCATTGGACTATGAGCAATCACTCCAACAAGAGTCATATCATCCAATCCATGCAATCGCTTCAAGCATACATTTACTATAATTTTTATCATTCGTTCTGTTGGGAACTGAAACAAGTTCTCTTCAACAACTCGATTTACTATTTCTTCATCTGAAAGTGATTCGTCCACCATTAGCTTGGCAACCGTTTTAGTCTCATGATAAAGAAACTGCTCTCTTGTCAGTCCTCCACATCCTTTATAATCACCCAAGCTCGTCACCTACTTTTTCTTTTTTCTCGTAATGAATCAAATCACCAAAATCGCAATTGAGCTTGTCACAGATTTTCTCCAAAACTAACATTGATACCGGCTCACCTTTACTCATTTTGGCAATTGTACCGCTGCTGAGTTTTACCTCATTCATCAAATCTGTTTTGTTCATGTTGTTGTCGATTAGTAATTTCCATAATCCGTTATATGAAATACTCATACTCTAATAAACCTTTCTGCACATGCAAATTTGGTGCACTTTGTTTCTAAAACGTCACATATAGAAATTATACTACGATTATGAAGATTTAACAATTAAAATATTAAGAAAATCTTCGAGTTTGTGAAGATTTGGTTCATTTATTAACACTTACCTCCAATCTAATATCGTAAAGTGAATTTCAAAATTCCAGTTTTTTGAATCGGCATCTAATTGGAATTTACTTTTTCATTTGACCTGAATTTTTTAATTTCAGTTTTTTCTCTTAATAATGCTGTATTTGTCATGGCAATGCTCCTCCCCATTTTATCCAACCATATCTTCGATGTTTTCTGCGGCATATATATTCTCTTCCTGCTCATCAGCCGCCGGTTGTATTTTTGTCACTTCAATATGTTCCGGTTCGCCGGTTATCCTTTCAACCTCTACCAGGTTATCTTCACAGACATCCGCTAAAGATTGGCAGTCAATATAATCCGTCAATGCATACAGACAGTTAAGTTCCCGATTTTTTGCTTTTTTCTCAAGTCTCAGCTCCTTTAATCTCTTAAAGATCTTATAGCCTTGTGCCACATTGCAATTGGCATCTTCCGTCTCCAAAAGGATATCTTCAATCTCGGCATCTATCTCTTTCATATCCATCTGAAGATTCGTGATGTACTGCCCTGCATTCCGGTAAAACTCCGCCTGCTGCCGGGCGAATGAAAGCCAGTCATTCTCTTTTCCGTCAAATGGAGTATAGCTTCTTTCTTCTGTCATTGTATCTTCACCATCCTTTTCCTCAAATGTGGGTTCCTCGCTATATCTTTGCTTTTTATCTGAACTACCGTGAATAGCTTCCGATATATCATCTCTTTGTAATCGTCTGTCTTTCAGTATGCAGTTTTCAAACAATTCTTCGTATTTTCTGGGTTTGTATTTTCTTGTTTCCAAGCCCATGATGCATTTAAGTGCCTGCTTCGCTTTTGTGACATTTGCATTCGTTCCGAAATTGTTCTGAAAATATTCAATTCTTTGCAGTTCATCCTTAATATCTCTTCTGTTTTCCCTGCACACCCTTAACAGCTCAACTAAATCCGCAGCTTCATTCTCATCTGTTTCACACAATTCAATATAGTGAAGAACATCGCAAATCTTCTGTTCAATATCGGAGTTTTTTTTCGTCAACTCCTCCTTATAATCCTTCAGCCCCTCTACAAGATATGTAAAATGTGTAAGATATTCCGCCCAGTCCATTTCTGAAAGGTCATACGAAGCCACCTTCTTTTCAACCGGTTCTGTTACCTCGTCATATGTAAGTTCCTTTATTGGTGAAACAACTTCATCGGTAATACTTTCTGTCTGTTCTTCAATCGGAACCATACAATAAAAGGATGCTTTCTTGCCCACACCTATGTGTCTGTTTGCCTGAGCAAGCGTAAATACCGTTGCCTCCTGCTCGCCTGCCGCAGCTACCAGCTGTTCTGCCTGATTGGTTCGATAATAATGTCCGCTGTAATCCATGATGTAATATAAAGAGTCCGTTCCCATAAGTACCTCCTATTCCAATGTCCCGTCATTTTTACATATTTCGTAATATTTACACACAATACAGCATTTGCTGCATTCCTTAGCATGTAATACCGTTTTTCTGATCCAATACCATAACTTTGCCACTCTGATACCTCGCCTGTTTCAAAAAAGAACCCCTTACGAACTGCTTATGAACCAAGGGTAGCAGAAGGTATGTCCTATAAATGACTCTTTTACAATAGTAAAGCAAAAAAATCCCCACCGTACATTTCTGTACAGCGGAGACCTCCCGTTTTTGTATCCATTATTATAATTCTTTATTCTGCCCATTTATATCGCAATTTGTAGTTGCTAAACTGACGATAATCTAATTTTTTCTCCTTTTGTAATCTTCCAATTACAATATAGGGCATAACATTTTGTGATGCCGCAAAGCTTTTGATGGATTCTATTTCATAATTTTTCCCTGCAACGAAGATTTGATAATCTGTTTCCGAAATTAATTTATTACTTGCAAATCGGTCTGCAGCACTTTCTTTCTCAATATCAGAGCCATCGTCAATAAAGTTTGCTTTCTTTCCGATATCGCCATTAACAATATGACCTAATTCATGGAAAATGGAAAACCAGAAAATATCTGCATATGCATTCCTTATGGTAACAACCATTTGGTATACTCCATCACTCTTAGGCTCAACATATCCTTGCACCGGAGCACCATTAAAATTTTTAACTATGGAAAAATCAATTCCATACCTTGCAAATATAGAACGAAGCTCCTCCTGTATATCAATGTCTTGCTGTGTCATAGCATTCTTCAGTTCATCTATTAGTTCATCTAAACATTCAATATTAAATGTACTTTGAATTTCTCTCTTTTCTCCGGCAATCTGGCAAAGCCGCATCCATGCGCCCAAGACATACGGATTGACCTTTGCAGAATTTGACATTCGAAATGCCCCTGCCGGAACCATTTCCTTAACATTTGCAATATTGCTGACTCTAAGCGCCTTTCTTAATGAGAGAATAGATTCTTCTTTTTTTTCTCCCACCGGCATCTTACCTTTTTGCCGAAGATACTTTACAATATCCTTCAATGCTTCTCTTGCATCCCGTTCATCTTCTGTAATTGTTTGTTCTTCATTTGCTTCTAATAATTCCGCATCGTAGTTTGCCTGTAAATTAAGCCAGAAAGACTTCGGTACACCTAATGCATACTCCAATGCAAATGCAAAGTTAGATGAAATATTCTTTTTTCCTGAAATCACATTACTTACATAAGCCGGAGATACTCCTGTGCTTACAGCTAATTCTGCCTGTGAAATACCGCGGTCTTCCAATACATCTGCTATCGTTTCTCCAGGATGGATAATCAAATCACGGGATATACCAGTTTTCTTTACTGCCATGGTAATCACTCACTCCTTCCACTTTGATTTCTGTACAAATCATTACAGTATCCTGATTTGCATTTGGTTCAATAATCAATCTCACATGTGGGGCTACATGCAAGGAATACCTTATATTTTTATAACCCGTTAACTGTTCCGGCTTTCCCAGTCCCAATGTTAAAAAATCACCAAAACACTCTGCGGCGATTAGTCTATCCATGTGTTTCTTTATTGTCCTCACCCAATCAGAAGGCAACTCTCTCTGCATTTTGGAATAATCAGAAAAATATTTTTCAACCTTGCTGTTAGCATAGGTTATTTTCAATAACTACCACCTCGTTATAATAAGTTAACCATTTGGTTAATTTATATTAACATTGATGTGTCTAAATGTCAATCATCATATTGTCTGACCACCACCGTTGAAATTTCATACAGCAAACTCCTTTCCCGTATCCCCCCAAATTTTTCCTGTCTAAAAAATCTGTCCCGGCAATTTCTTTTTTTCTTTGTAGGGAAAGTTCTGGTCAAACTCTTCCGCTTCCTTCTCATCAATGAGATAGCCTTCCGGTGTTGCATATTCTCCGGTAATTCCGTCAAGATATCCAGGAATCAGTTCCCTGCACAGGAAAAATGATGCATCTTCCCCCTCGGGCAGGATTTTCCCATATCCTTTCCGTTTATATTCATTCTTTATGCAGATTGGGCCCATGGTCATAATCGGAATACTTCTTCCGTCATCTGATGTGATTGCTGTTCTCATAAACATATTCTGGCCAATGAGTTCGCCGTCCTGATACATAACAAGATCAAGCTCCGGTACAAATGCCGGATCATTTCTCAGCTTGTGAAGAACATAATGTTCTAAGCATCCCGGACGGTAAACATTCCAGAATATCCCTTTTGCTTTGGTAATGGCGGTATAACGCCCCTTTTGTCATAGCAAGTTCTCCGGCAATCTGGCTGACGGAAACCGCCTCATAGCCATCTCTGGCAAACAGATGCAATGCCACAATTAATATTTCTTCTTTTCTGTATCCGTATAAAGCGAATCCAACGTAAGTAATATAACGTCCTCGTCTGATAGTGTTTGGAACCAGTCAGTGTATCCGGACAATGAAAAGAAGATATATTTTGAGACTTTATATTTAGCGGTAATTAACTTTCCTCTGCCGATCAAAGTATCGTAAACGCCTTTATCAATCTTTTCATTTTTGAATTTACATTCTCCGATAACAGCCTTTTTTTCTATTTCAGATAAGGCAACAACATCGATATCTGCAGACTGAACTTTTGCTTCTCCGTTTTTATCGGTGATGTTTTCTACTCCCCACCAAGTACCGACAGAGGTAATAAAACAGCCATATTCCCCTGTGATTCCTTTCATCAAAGTGTAGTATCTGCACATTTCTTCAAAAACTGCGCCCATGTAAGAATGCAGCACCGGTTTAACCACCTTAGTATAATAAATTCCCCCCTGTCCCATTTCAATGACGCTGGTTGCCTTGGGGATAAACTCATACCAGAACTTAAACATAAAGTCTTTCAATACATATTGCGTCTTCTTTTTATTATTTTCTTCCGTAATGCATTTCTTCTTTTCAATTAGACCCACATTCATTAGTTTTTCTAACGAATATAAGACCGTCTGATTTTTTTCACCAATTTTCGATGCTATGATATTGAGCGAATTCTCGCCGGATGCAATTTGTTCAACAATATTGTTTACAAGTGATATATCGGAAAATTCCTGCGTCAAAAGATTTCTTGTTTCATCATACAAATATCCATCCGTCCTAAAAAACAATCTTATGATGTTATCGTCCAGACTCTTTTTCGGATCAATCATAGAAAGATATTTGGCAACACCTCCGGTAATTCCATAACAGATTGCTTTATCCTCATTGGAATAATTCGGAACAAACTTTGCTGCATCTAAATAATTGAAGGACTCTAATTTTATTTGAGAGTCGCGTCGTCCAAACAAAGGACTCTTTTCACTGAGAACCTTCTGCTCCATAAAGCTAAGTGCAGATCCACATAAAATCACTTTAAGATTCTTGTCGTTCCATACTCTGTCTATATATTTCTGCAATACAGAAAGAAGAGCCTCATCTTTTTCGGCCCAATATGGCAACTCATCTATGACAAGGATAATCTTCTCCTCTCCAATACTTTTATCAATAAAATCAAATATAGCCTCGAGGGAATTAAAACTGATATTTTCTACTCCCGGCATGAACAGATCTATTACCTGTTTTGAAAACAATTCAAGATTTCTGTTTTTACCAACCTTTGTGGCCGTATAAAAAATGGTCTTCTTATCTTTGACAAATTCTGCTATGAGCGTAGACTTTCCGATACGTCTGCGTCCATATATAACTGTCATTCCAATTCCATCTTTTTCATAAAATTCTTTTAACGATTCAAGCTCTTTTTCTCTTCCTATAAACATATAGAACTCCTCCATGCATGTTCAAACTGTTTTTGTTCAAATTGATTTGAGTAAAAGTATTTTGAATAAAATATACCATATTTTTTCCTCGAAATCAATTATTTATTCTTCTTTATCATCTCTCATATCAAAAAGAAGGGATGCATTTTCCTCAATCCGGCAATTAGCCCTGCTATGTCCTTTTTTACTCTCGTATATCCTTCTTCGTCTCTATCGTTCCCGCACATATATAACCCACGGTTAATCTCAATCATTATGGATATTACACGCCGTTCGCGATTGTAATATTTTTCCGGAACAATGGCTCCCGAAAACGGACGATTGAGGTCTGTTTCATAACCATGCTTTTGGAAATAATGGCATATAAAGCATGCTAACCATGCGGGTGTGTGATACGCATCCGTTCCGATACATATATCCGGTCTGTATTCTCCCTGATCCATCTCATACGGAAGCGGGCTCGGATAAAAGGAGTGCCCGTCTATGATCAGGCAACACCCATATTCTTCCAGCTTCCCTGTAACAGCCTCCTCAAACATACGATGGTGTCTGTCATAATATTTTAAGAGTATTTCTTCTTTATGTTCATCGGGAATCCTTCTTAGCTCGTTGCAATCCGAGCAGGAAGTATAAACAGCCCCCATTCCTCTCTTTGCCATAATTTCTTTCTCATCATCCCGGAACCTCTCCGGATCGCATACTAACCGTGATATGGGAAATCGCAGCATCTCACAATCGGCATCAAATAAATCATCGGTAAAATGATCGGTCATTACCATAAGCTCGCGCTCTAAATTCGGCGTAACAAAATATTGTAATTCTTCTTTGGGTATGTATGTCGCTGCATGCGGCACATGAATCAGGATCGGATCTTTCTTTTGCATATTGGGCCTCCTTTTCTACAAAGAGGCCACTTAAGACATCTTTTCCATGAACAAAATGCACGAAAAAGACCCATCGTCCGATGGGTCCGAAGTATTTCCTATATCCCATCGATCAAGCTTTGGCACCTTACCATTGGCAGGTTGCCGTACGGTCACAGGGCTTGTCCCTCGCGTACTCTTCATAGGTTTTTTATTTTATTAAGTATATCACACTTTTTTAAATTTGTATTTACTTTTTACGTAACCGGATTACAATTTCCTTATCACGTATCTTTTCGCAGAATATTCAGATACTCCTCATATGAGAACACCCTGTTTCGTGACGCATTTGTCGTTTCCTTCAATATACCTGTCTGAACCAGTTTATCTACAGCAGACGATACCGTGTTATAGCTTACCCCAAGGCCAGCCGCCGTTCTTTTGATTTCAATGATAGGATACTGCTCTATATAATCGAAAACTCTTCTTACGTTATCATTTTTTCTTGTGGTAATAGGAAGTCTGCAGACATTGTTCTCATGGAGTGTTGACAACTTTTCGACGGTAGCCAGGGAATCCTTTGCTGCTGCCGATACTGCTTCAAGAAAGAATCCAACCCACTGCTCATAATTTCCGCTTCTTCTTACCTCCGAAATACGGTCATAGTACTCTATCTGGTTTTTTTTCAGAAAATAAGATATATATATGATTGGTTTTGAAATATATCCCTGTTCTTTCTGAAATAACAACTCTATAATATATTTCTTATTTCAAAATCAATCCAACATTTCTGTCAAATGCATAACACACAAGGTGCCACCATCGAATCCTCCTTAACTGAATTTGAGGTAAGCATCAGCGAAACCGGTTTTGCTCTTCCTTACAAATAGTATTCTACGGCTTTCTATGGATTAAGTCGTTCCCCAAAGAATGGACAAAAAGTACAGTGGGAATGGACTTTAATCTTCTTACTCCCACAAAAAAAATATGCTGATCTGCTTTTTTACTTTTTTGTGCTGATTTCTTCTATAACGTCAAAAGAGGACATATCACGTTTTTGAAATATCAATATAAAATTGAATAAAAGTGATATAAAAAAAATAGTTCGTAAAAGTATAATTTTACGAACTGTTTTTTTTGCGTATTTACGGCAATAGCAATCTGCCATATGTATACAGTCATATTTTCTTGGAGCCGATATTGGACGTAAACTGTAATATTAAAAAAGCAGATTGTGAACGCAAGTGTTCACAATCTGCTTTTTTCTACTTCTCCACCAGCTCCAGGCAGTCTCCAAAATGCCTCTGCAGTGACTTTAAGTCCATAATCATCACATAAAATACTCTGCCATTGTGCACTGAATCCACTATCCTGCCATGGTCGAGCACTGAAATATATGTGCCGTCTGCTTTTTTCATATGAAAGAAAATATAATCATTTGAGTGACCTCCGTCAATCTGCGACCATATGCTTTTTTGACAGCTTTCCTGTTCATCCAGGCGTATCAGATTGCAGAAGCTCTTACCTGTATATGCAAGCAGCTCGTCCATATTTTTACAGCCTGTAAGCCGAAGCAGCTCACTGTTTGCAAGCAGAATCTCATCATTTTCTTTATCTGCTCTGTAAACAATAAAAGCTCCCGGCAAATTATCAATAATATCCTTCACTGCAAAACCAAGCTTTGCGCGGCTCTTTACATGCTCACCCTCACGATATGCCATGCAGCCGTTCTTCCCACGCATTTTCACCTTATAAAGTGCCATGTCTGCACACCGCATTAGCTGTGAACGGTCATCAGCCAAAACAGGATACTCCGCAAAGCCCAGTGAAATGGTAAATGTATGCGCTTCACCTTTACAATAAAATTTCCTGGTTTCTTCTGTAAACTTCTTAAGAAAAGGCTCAACCTCCACTACCGTGCAATCCGGCATGAAAATGCTAAACTCATCGCCTCCGTTTCTGCCAAGTATAACATCCTTTGAAAAATATTGCTTCATGCTCTCTGCAAGCTTCTGCAGTGCACCATCACCCGCCGCATGTCCATACATATCGTTGACCAGCTTGAAATCGTCAATATCAAGCATCGCCACAACACAATGCTTTTGCGGATTCTGTCTCATATATTGCTCAACCTGCTCATCAAAGCCGTGCCTGTTGTAGATACCGGTCAGTGCATCAGTCACAGCAAGTCTCTTGAAATTCTTCCTGTTTTCATTGATGAAAATCAATGCTGCTGTAAGCCCTGTCAAAAGCAGGACTATAATTACACCTCCGATAAACATGTATATCAGGTAGTTATTATTGTAAAACCCACTCTTGGGTAAAATCTCAAGCCTCCACTTGTCTTCATACACGTCAAAGTCATATATCACCGGATCGTTCAACTCTTCCTTTGAACCGTAAACCCACTCATACGTATCATCCCACGGCGAAGCACTCTTCTGCAGACTGTACTTATACCCAAAATTGGAAAGAGCCTCTACAGAATCAGAAAAAATTTCCGGAACCTTCAGTATAACAATTGTGAAGCCCCAAAAGCTCTTTTTACCATTTTCATCCTCCAAATAAACCGGATTGCGCACTGCTATACCATATCCGCCCTGCTTCAGCTTCAATGGTCCCTGCATAATTACAGTGTCATTATCCCTCGCATAGCGCGAAATCTCTCCCCTGTCACTATCATTTATCAGATCTATCTTGCCGGATTCATTCACATCCTCTGGATATATTTCATTCACAACTCCATTCGGTGCTATCTGTATACTCTGAATCGAATCGTCCATCATATTTGCTGCAATATCATAAAACTTATTTATATTTCCATCACCACTTATGACAACCTGCTTTAAGGTATCGGTAACTCCTATTCCCTCCATAAGCTCGCCATATATACGCTCCGTATATGTCATCGCATTGAGCTTTGCATTTGTCCTGTTCTGCTGCTCCTGACTCTCACCGACTACATATATAGCGCCGATTAACGCACACATGCCCAATATAAATACCACTGCCGGAACAATGAATCTCTTTTTTAGCTTTTTCATTTGTATCTCTTCCTAAAATCAATGTCTATCTGTTCCATATAATTTTAATATTATAGCTCTACGATAAGAAAATGTCCATGAATTTACATAGATTTCCAACACTTCAAACCCATAAGCAAAACTAAAAGAAGCCTCACTCATTATTGAAAGAAGCCTCTACTTTCATGATATCCTGTAAATCTACTTAGTTCATATCAATATTTTTCAGTTGTTCAATATACTGAAATACTTTTTTGTCACTCTTTGATTTTTCATGTTTTATTATACCCATTGCTCTTTCTTTTCTTACTCTTAGGTACTGCCTCACAATTTTTTACCTTTACAACACGAAAATCTGACTCCATGTTCCCTATCATTCAGATCTTCTACGCTACGAAGCTTTATGCCTTTTTTACTATATCAGCCTTTTGGAATTTGACCATCGACATACAGAATGTGATTAACTA